>Ga0131853_10002192_pt1 | contig 35073 bp, 12 predicted proteins | sample TergutLab28metaG_FD_92764 | JGI IMG/M metagenome (GOLD analysis project Ga0131853, IMG submission 92764) | Labiotermes labralis P1 segment gut microbial communities from Petit-Saut dam, French Guiana - Lab288 P1 (version 2) (version 2) | ecosystem: Host-associated > Arthropoda: Insects >... | reverse complement strand
TATATATATATATATATATATATGTGTGTGTGTGTGTGTGTGTGTTTGTTTGTGTGTGTGTGTTTGTTTGTGTGTGTGTGTAAGTGTAACATATCCAACTAACTATTTGTATTTATTTATTTCTGAGGTTTATTAAACTGCCCATTATGCCCATCCTTCTCCTAAAACATGTTTCCTTGAAGGGGGTAATTTTGTAGTATGTTTCACTCAATGGCTTCGGAATCGGAGCTATATTCAGAGAAAGTCCACTTTTCTGCTTTACTCCGATTCCACTTCAGAAATTGCTTTCGCAAAATTACACAAAGCGAGTACTGGCTTCGTCATAGATCACTGTCCGTCTGCATGAAACAATTCGGTTCCAACTGGATGCGTTTTCATACAACTTGATATTTCATTATTTTCGAAAAACTATCATGAAAATTCAAGTTTCCTTTTAATTTAGCAATAAAAAGGGTACTTTACATGAACACCAATGTACATTTATGATAATATCCGACAATCGTGTCACTTATGAAATAATGTATATAGTTACAATGTAGCTAGACAGGTCACAGATGACAATAGAGTAAGGCTCATGAGCTCTGCATACTGGAAAAGGAGGCGCACACTCTCAGAATATGGAATGTTTGTTGTTTTCTCGCTAAAAAGATGGTTACACAAACGCGCATTATTGTTACGTTCATACCTGCATTGCTTTCTTATTTATTTTATTTGAAGCCACGTGAAACTTCCGGTAGATCATAATGCCAATTACGCTGTGCTAAATACGCCTCGCTAAGTGGGTAGGACTTGCGGAATAAAAACCTTTAAGATACAAACCCGAAACTCCAGCATAACAAACTTTACCGTCATAATTTTTGTGTGAAAATATAGAGTGTTTTTGACCTACTTGACCAATAAGCGTGGAACTGGCCTTCTAGAAATTATTTGTGAAAGTGGGATCATTTGTTTGGGCACCGTCATCGAATGTGAAAACTCCATGACATGCGGTGTAAGAAGCAACGCGGGCAGAGCGCCGGGCGGAGCGTTGGATTGGCTCTTGTAAGAGCAGGAAGAAAACACCATATATTTATACAAGCTTAAGTAATAGTCATAAAATTTTGGTAATATTCGTAACAAGGTCTGATGTTTTTGTAGACGTCAAAATTAAGATCAAATTTTATGAGTAAGAACAACGTGTACAGTCATGACTTTTTAGCAATGTGTCGTTGAAGTGAAGGCAAATTTTTCTTCGTAATATACAATAAGAGACACTAACATAACCCAAAAGTTAGGAAATTATTTATTTAAATTGGTAAAGTATTAAATTTCACAAAAATTTAGAATTTTAAAATCCTCGGTACAACTTTGTGGGGTGTTTCGTAGGTATATGAACAACTTTCATATTTACCCAGACTGACAGTGCACGTACTGTGAACCTACTAGCAGTTCCTTCTGTTTAAACGCTCCTACGTTTCACCTTACGTTATGTACAGATCTTTAATTAGTGCAGTTCAGTTCCGTCAGACTGTATAGAAACTTCCATCCCTGCGGAAGTCATAACTTACAAAGACTGAGCGCCACTGCAATCTCCAGCGCCTCCACAAGACTGGAGGTCACAAATCTCTTTTATGTACGACGACAAAGTCTGAGAGTGCGCCGTCTGCAGACGAGGTATGATGGCTGTTTGCTTAATAACAATATTGACCTACACTCAGATCGCTCTACTCTTTTACGAGGCCTTTACTGCTACGAAATTATATGGCCTCTACTGACATATGTTACAAAAATTATAACTCTCTGACTGTATTCTGAGGAAAGTCACACTCCACGTACGTAAGGCCATATTTTTCTTCAAGATATCTGCAATTTATTCGCACTGATTTCTCCTTTTCACTGATTTGACTTCCTAAAGTAAGGTGAAAACTGAATTTTCGTGTGTAAAAAGTGTTAAATTATGTCTCGATTTTATTAAAATATACTCTCTAAATACACAATTGCGATCATTTTCCGTTTCCTTTTCACACATCTATATACATTGTTTAGTGTAATGTGAACTCGTTTGAATATAATGGATTGATAATTAACTTTATATAAATCACCCCCTTTATCATAACATCTATAAAAGTTGTTTGTTGGTTTCAGTAAAAACTTTTATTGTTATTAGAATTAATAATAAATCTTCTTAAATTCCACGTTCAGTTTTTTAGCTGTCGTGTGGATTAAAAGTGTTACAGGAAATAAGAAATTTTACAGTTATATTTCCATTAATCTGTTGAATCTTTAATGGCATGTATGGAAGAAATCCATATTAGGTGATGAATTAAATTAACATATGTGAGAAAATAATGTCTTAGTCATCGCGTTAAAGTATAAAAGATATTTCCATTCGAAATTATAATTGTAATTAAGAATTTTTTAAATTAATCCATTACTTCTATTCAGTGGGAATCTGGTTCTAATTACGATACCCGTGACCAAGATACCGTACTCCTACCCTATTTTGTCACTTATTTGTTTTGCGATAAATTCGCCACAAAAAAACAAGTTAATTTCTACTACGTAGTAACTTACTGAAAACTGCTACAAGTGACTGTAAAACAGATACTTAATTTCGTAGCGAATTTAGAGTAGTACCTTATTACGAAATAAATTAAGTGAACCTTCACAATTTTATGGGGAATAACTCATTTGATATTTGTTGTACTTTCAAAACGAAAACAGATTTTCACTTCTAAAGACATACATAGTAAAATGAAATTTATTTACAACAAACGTTTAAAAATCTGCTATGATTATTATATATGTAATCGCAATGTGATTAGTTGGATTTCATGCTACAAATTCCATTAAAGTTTGATAAAAGAGAAAGCCAAGTAGTAGAATATAACCTGCTAGACTGCAAGATCCTACTCTTATGTAGTCAATAAGCTCACACTCCGTACTTTAAATCCGCACTCAAATCTCGGTGCTCCATAGGTCTACCGGCCGCATTTCACTCGATAGATTAGGAGGTTCCGTAGGAAGATAGTAGACATTAAACTTATCTATATATTTCCCGCCTTTATGCAAACAGAATATTCATTGGCTGTTCTCAAGAGTTGTGTTAAACACCATTCTGAGCCATAATATACCCTCGCCTTCATCTACTGTTTCTTTAAAATACTTCTTAAGATTTTCGTCCTCTCTATTCCTAAGTCCCCCATGGTTTTCTTAAATTGATTCTGACCTGTCAAAATTTTGCACTCGTTTCTTTCCTCTTGCTCAAGCGTTAAATGCCCTAATTATTTTCCCTACAGTTTCCTTAATTTTGGGCACAGAATACACTGAGATGTTTATTTTGTTAAAAGTGTAAAGAACGACGATTAACCTCAACACCAATAAGTGGATGGTCTTTCTATTGAAGAACCTGTGTTCTTTCTGTGATTCGCGAAATTAATTCATAAATGTTAGCGTACCTTAAATTCAGGTTTACACCAACAGTTAAAGGTTAATATGTAACTGTCCAGCACCGCTGAATACGAAGCAGCTCGGAGCGTAGAGCCTTTCTTGGCCTATCGGAGAACAGCCAAAATTCTCTCTACTGACAGGATACTAACCAAGATCGTATTCTAGTCCTTACATAGACCACGCTATGGCGTGTTCTCGCAGGTTCACGCTAGAGTCGCGGATTCTAATATCGCCCTCGGCATGGATGTATGTCTGCAGTTTTACCACTGCACTCCCATTCAAAATTCACCTTAATCGAGAGTGTCTGATATTGGCTGGTCCCTCACACAGAAGACGTATGGCCGAAGAGTGCAAGAAGTAAAAATTACGGCCTAGAGCCTTTATCTGAAAAATTCGTCAGAAGATGTATATAATGCATGTCATTAAAGGATTTAAGTATGGAAGCATTTATGTATTTACATTATCATGTTGGGTCCGAACACATAGTTGGTGCTGAGTGTGAGTTTAGAAAACTTGGTATTCAATAACGTTTTCTGGAATATACTTAATTATTCTCTTCGAATTTCGGACACTGAAGATTTTTTACCTTTTTACGTAATAAAGATTTTAGGGAAATGAAATCAAGTAGGAAGAGCAAATAAAGGCAGGTGTCGTTCAGTGGAGAAATAGGAAATAAACTCGTGTAAGTATGAAAACCTGAAGGCATTTTAGATGCACAAAATTATATGTAACGGTAGTATTAAAAGGGAATTTTATGAGCATTCCTACACCGTATTGGATACAAGAATTCGAATTCCAATATCTTACTGGAGATAGGAATTCTTGGAGAATTCATGTTGCTTAGAATGTGAGGTACTAACCGGGTGTAGCGAACGTGACAATAAAATTTCTTCACCAACTGAGCGAGTGTTATTTTCTACTGAAAAATAAAATGCAGAATTTAGATAACATGTAGCATGTAACAACGGCAGTTAAATCCATTTTCACAGGCATGTAGTTTGATTTGATTCTTGTTTTACAATGGCGCGCCCTTTACTTCAATATATTTACTAGGTTAAGAAAAAACAATTTAAGGAAATGCATGCATTTTTGGTACTCTTCAATACACTAATAACATAAGAAAATTTATGATTCTTTTTGCCATATCCTGAATATATTAATGTCATAAAGTGTGCCGAAAGCATCGCTACTGGTCCCGCTCCGAAAAACCACACAAAGCTCTGGATTGCCGGCAGACCGACCCTGTCCACTGAGTACCGACCACATTCCACCTGCGACAAAGAGGCTGAATTTTGATGCAGATCATTCGTCTGTATATAGCAAAGTCTGTCACGGCTTAGGCAGGCAGTCAGTCAGTCGCCCACCGTCGCGGCGGAGGCTAAGGTTCGATATTAGACCATCCATAGCAGAATTTTGGTGGGCAGAGCGTCACTGGGACTTGTGGTTCGGTCTATCTTGGCGGTATAATTCTTCCAGTGCCTCATACTCCTCTCTATTCGTCTACCACCGACGCTATATATTCTTGACAATTGGCAGCATTGTTAAATAAAACATTTCCCTGCTTCTCCCCTAAACTAATTTATTAGCAAAGTCTATATTGCAGGCAGCTGGTCTTACACGAGTTACGTATGTAAGGTGGGGGGGAGGCAAAATTAAACACATGGGCTGCTAGAGGTCTACCTTTACACCTTCCATTCAGTAAAAAGGCACTGAAGACTTGGGGCCATAATTGTGCTATATATCGCAGCAGGAACTGCGCCCTGCAGGCTTATCGCCACACAAGAGGTGACAAAACCAACCAGAATGAACGCTGATGAAGGAAGCAATCACGCCCTTTCGTGCTGAGAGTTACCACCGCGATGAAATTCACTCTTACCCGAGTCACCTTTCCGTCAAATAACGTCTTCTTATTAAGCGTCCAAATCCAAAGACACATACAAGAGGGACAAGAGCCAACACCGCTGACAGAATTTACCCAGCTAAACTCGTTCTTTCTGTACATTGTACCGCATAAATATCAAGTGATTTATATGCCTGAGTAAAACGGTGGCAACGTGAAATTGAACAAATGTTCCGAATTATTCATCTCTTATTAAAACATATTTTAGTTATTCAAACATTCAATCCGATAAAAGAATATTGCCCATATCTGAAGCATTTACCTCTTTTACTTCATAAACATAATACCTGAATGTACTCCTATGTGACGTCTCGTCCCACACTGCCATAATTTCTCTTTCACCCGTTTCCTTTCTTAGTCTGAGGAGTGTAGAACTTGTATCGTGAAAATCAACTGCAGTGCTGCCTTGCTACTGGCTTTGATTTATAAAGCTACTTAATTACAACTTGTAAGAAGTTAGAAGAAGAGAACCAGACAAATGGTAACGGTCTGAATTTCTGTTCAAAATAAATTGAAAGCGCATTTTAAAATTATAGTAGAGAGTCCCATTTTAATTAACTATTTCGATGATATGTATCGTCTTCTGGACTCATTAGCTTTATAAACTTTTTCTAACTTGTATATAGAAATTTAACACACAAGGGTTACGGGAGGGGATCGCTCCCCGTCTTCAGGCTTGCTTTTTGCAAAACAGAATGTTGAAATATAATAACGTTTTACAATCTAATTAAGCACGGACCAAAATCAAACTAGTCAATGCAATATATTTCGACAACGGCTTAAAACCTACGACTATACATATCTCACTAGTAGGCTGTTAGATATACTGAATGTAGTATTTGGCACAACAGGTAATTACTTGCAATAAACAGCAGAACACATGGCAACGTGTTGTCGAAACCTATATAAAAATACTTCGACTTCTTAGAAGATTGCGTTGTCAATCAGTTTGTCAAGATATTTCTTGGTTATACTGACCTCAGGTTTTTATTTTAGATTTCATAAAATCCAGTCACATAATCCCTCTCTGAGTTCGTTCAATCCAGTCCGTATATTCACTTCTTGTATATTCTTTCTCACAAATAAATAAAATCGGCAAGAATTAACGAACACCTAGATCCCAAACAATGGAAGATCTGCTAAAGGATCTCAAAAGAAGAAGGCTGGAATTGATATTCTGTACAGACAACTATTTAGCTATGCCTCTGAGGAATTGCTGATAAACTTATTAGTTTTCTTTAATATTTTCTGGTTTTGCCAAGTGTAACATTGCATTCATTGCCCCACTTTACAAGAAAGATATATTTATGAATATTACCTATATATGGGATGTTCCTGACGAAAAGTTTTCAACGCAAAAATTTGTTAGAATTCAATCATAGCTACATCAGCAAATCTCGGCTCGAAATTTGAAGCCATCTACAAGCCTAATCTACAAAGTACAAACAAAAGTATCATAAACTTCTACACATTACACATTAGTTGACGAATTGAAATTCCTAATTTTGCTAGTTTATTTATGTGTGTCATATTCCTAAATTACATATCAAAACAAAGTTAAAGTGGTTTATCAGAATGACGCAATCATGTTATAATATCTTACAGTAGTATCTGAAAAGTTATAAATTACGGGCATATCTTTCTTGTTATAATTGGCTCAATAGGTCTCAATAGTGTGGCCATACATTTATAATGAACCGAAAACTGGACCCAAGCACCCCCCCACCCCGAAAATGTTAGTTCGATCTTTTTTATTTTTTCTCTTTCGTGACATATTAAATTTCTTTTCTAATAAGTATTTACACATTTTTATACATTTCTAAGGGAAAAAACTTCTTTTAAGCTTTTCCAAACTCCGTTTTTGACTCTTCCAATACGTCACAACAAAAATAAGTGCTCGAACTTGATAAACTTTAAGATACGAAAGCTCACATATATATTTATAGACTAAACCAAGTTTGTAATAAAACAACTGTAAAATCTCTGCTTTTAAAAATCATGGAATTTAAACAAAACTAGCGCTTCGGGGTAAAGACAATTATTGACAACACAACTCTAAACAATAAAATCACTTAGTTTATTTTGGGTGAGGTATAGCCTATAAAAATAATAATGTATTTATATAAATTACAAGGGTTTCAAAATATATGCACGTGTGTGTGCAACAATTCATCGCATTTTCATGAAGTAATAATTACATATTTTTTAAAATATATTATATAATATTTGTATCAGTGTTGTAATATTTGTGAGAATTAAAACAGCAGGTGAAATTTTTATATCAGATGCGGATTAAACATTATATTACCACAAAAATGAAGTGAAGAACTTAATACAAAATTCCAGTTCAATTCATGCGGATTTTATTTACAAATAGAAATAATTTTTATTAAGAATTTACGATACATGCTTTCCCTTCTTATTTTATGAATACTCCCCGACCAGCAAAACAGACCTATGCCGACGATGCAGAAGATGGGGAAACCAAAACATACGAAGGCGTAATAAAACCAAATTTACTTTTGCGCTTTTGGTGTTGTTCCTGAAGATACAATCCCACATAAGTCTAATTTATACTAATATTACAAACACGCTGCCTTCGTAGAGAATTTAATTCTAAATTGAAACAAGGCAAAGGCCACAAACCCCTACAGGTGATAGAAAGTCAATTAGAGCATTTATTATATAAGCTGAATGTGCAAAAGACTGCGTCTATTAAAACCACTGCAACTTAATATTTGTCCATTTCATTTCATAGTTCATCTGCGTTGTACTAAAATTCAATTGATTATTTTACTCTTTTCCAATACCTGCATAAATCTCTGAAGATTCAAACATATTTACATCCACTTAAACACAAAATTAAATGTGTCCTGCGCTTCTTAATTGATTTGAATTCAATAAGATAATAATAGCATCCTCCTTTTCCGATATGTTCATCCGCTTTAAGTGATTATAAAGGGATTCACCTAACTTTTCCACTACTTCTTCTGATAGTCTTACAAAACTGATGTTCTACTGCTCTCCACAATGGGGCACAATTTCATCCAAAAGTATCCATACTATTACTGCCACCTAACATTCCCCTTTGCTCTCTCTCTCTTCGTGTTTCTTTCTTAACAGCTGGAGTATCCATAATCATTCTGCTAATTTCTCTTTAACGATAATTACCCACGTCAAAGGTTTCTCCACCCAACATTCATTTTTCTTTGGAATAACTTTCCTAACCTACCAGATGAACAGGAAGTGCACGTTAGAGTTAGAGTCTTACGGGATGTGATGTCATAGAACTTCCGCTCTGAAACTATGCCAGCTGTTTTTTTAGAACGTATTAGTACTTACCTGCGTCATTACAAGTCATCATAAGTCAGAAGAATGTAATTTTAATATCTACCGCTGTAACAATTCAAATTTTGTGCGAAATTTACGCACTATTAGAATGCACAATATTACGTACTCCCTCCCATCATCAGGGTAATAACTTGGTCTTAGGTCCAAATTTTTTCTCAGCAAATTCATTCTCACTTTCAATCGGTGATCTCCCCATGGTTTTCCGCATTCCTATAAAATAACAAAAAATAATTTTATACAATATATTTTTGTTCTGTGATCATACAAACGCACCTTAATCTGCTAAATATTACACATAAAACAAAACAGGACTTCTTTTTCAATGTTTCGATTATCTTTATCGCAATCATATAAGTAAAATAACCACACTTAAACTTTTAAAGACTAAACGTAATCTGCTATATATAAGGCATCAGTCCGCATCGCACAGTAAACACTTTCCACCACTGTTATAAAAATCAGTCAGTTAATGATGTACAAATAAAAGTCGCTGTCAGTTCTGAGATCCGTACAAAACACTCAACGCAAAGCGAGCACCAAATAGAATTTTTTAATGTTAAACCTGGTGATACGTAGAGAAAACCGCTAAGCTTTGAAAGGTTGAAGTGTATGGTGTTGTTTGTAGCACAAATATTACCTAGAAATATCAAAACCAAGCAGTATGGATTGGTTTCTTAAGCCAATAAGGGAGATGATCCATCAAAGTTTTAAATGCAAAATATCCCAATTGCAAATAATTTATAAGAAGTCAATCAGTTAGTTTGTTCTAAGCAGTCTTATGATGCTAAGGGTTAAGGAACTACGGCAGAAAATTGTCACTCTGACAAGTATCATGGTAGAGAGGTTACTTCAAGGTGTGACTTCCAAGGAGCAGCTGGAAAAGTACTGATTTCTAAGTTGAACCTGAAGAAGTGCTATTGTAGCAAATAGGGTACAGAATAAAGAAATAAATTCGGCTACATTCCAGTTACTCTGGTGAACAAAGTTTTCATAAGAGCATAATTTATAGCAAAGAATTATTTCCTGTGATGACTGCAATAAGTAAATATGGGTTTCTATCGCAGTATTCTCAGACGTTGGTGCTGTTCGTGTTACTGAAAGTGGGAATGCACGTATGAGGCCAGAAATAATATAAAAAAAAAGAAATAAACTAAAAGAATATTTTTAAGTATTTAATTACAAATTAAAACCATTTAGCCCGAAATTAAGGAATTAGCTTATATTAACTGTGTTGTTAACCATGTAGTAGTTTAACCGACACGGTCGGTTTACTTAAAAAGGTAGCTACGAGGCACTGACAACATTTTGCTAACATAATATAAACTTTAACGACGAAAACTGTAAGAGAATTGTTTTATAAAGAGCCGTTATACGGTGCATAGTTTGACGCTATTGGGATCATAGAATTCTATACAGAAATTGATATATTATTCCCTGTACTGCTGGCGCAAAAGGGGGGGGGGTTGGGTTTGTTTGTCTGTACGAGTACAGACATGAAAACATGATCCACCGCTGTATGTTTATTCCCGAAAACTATATTACTATTATTATTATTTAACTCTATTATTATTATTATTATTATTATTTAAGTAAGAACCCTGAGTTTAGGGTACACTATTTTGTAAAGGTGCTTAAGTATTTATTATTTAGGTGTTTTTGCAGAAGAAGTAGTATTTGCTATACGAATCTGAATAAAATATATACGCAATAAGAACACGTAATTCACGAAATTAAAGCAAAATTTAAGTAGCATATGATAAGTCCATTAGAATTGAATGTGTTTTAAAATTTTCTACTTACGTTTAATTGTTTTATAATGTCTGAAATCATTGAAATCTGAAAATGTTTCCGATCCCTTGTAAATTTTTCACTTTTTCACGAGAAAACAAGCAATCCCAGTCAAGAGCGTTATCTCGAATTTCTTTTAAGGTTTATTAACGCAGAAATATGTCACAATCGTCCATCTTAAAAGAACATTTCAGATAGCTCGAACACCTCGTACAGTTCCACATTTCCAGTAATATAACTACCTAGTACACTTCCAAAACCTCAGCAAGATCCAGCATTTGAGTACGCTTCCACACCTCCAGCACACACTGACAAAATCAGAAATTTTCCTCAACTTCGTTATGCTCCCATTCGCAACCAAACATGCGGCATGTTGGAACTACACTGAATGCGTTTATAGCTTATATATTTCATTGTTTTGAAGTTTATATACCACTATTTACATCGAAATATTCATAATATTCGCTTCTGACAAAGCGCGTAAAAAAATCATTTATCCTACAACGTCTACGTTCCTACTTTCAAACTAAATCGACATATTTTGATTAAATGTGACATCGAAAATTTTTACGCTAATAATATCAGAATTTTATTTCAAAATACGTCGATTTATATAGACCAAACATAACATGCACGTTGTAAGGAATTTAAACAAAATATTATTCCATACCCCTAAAACCTAATAATTTCAAAATTTTTTCAGAAATGCCTTTTGATACCATGGAGCTTCTGGTTGATATTAATATCAACAGACAATTTTTCTTAAATAAATGACTATCAATATACAATATCGGTGCAAAATTACAATAAAGGGTGTTAAGAAAGGCAATATGAACACAAATTACAAATCAAAACAATTTTCCACTCTGTACTCTAGGAAACCTCAGCAAGCATCACACACTTTCAGACGTGAAACTTTTCAGTTTGCTTGAAAACGGTGATTAAAGTGAGTTCTCTCACCAGTGCAAGTTTTAAACAATATAGTCGTCTTTTTGTTCGGAAACAATTTTCATGACAGGTAAACATAAATCCCCATTACATAACGTCGTAAACAGAAACCTAGCTTTCTAAACGTCTGTCAACTAACTGTCGCCATATACAAATGTATCCATTAGAAGATGTCGTACGCAGAAATAGGGTCATTCCTCCTCCTCATTTTCCCTCTCTAAAATGACTTCTGCGAAAATTAATTGATGCTATTAAGTCAGAATATTGTGACAGCGTTATCTGAGCTTCCTCGTGTTGGACATTCAGAGCAAATTAAGGTATCCATCGTCAATTGGACACACAGGCTCGGGTGATGCAGGATCACAAGCCCCAAGCTCGCCGGAGTACATTCTGCTAATAACGTACCTTCCCTGTCAACCTACTTGTCAACCTGAACTGCGAATATTAGTTTATTGACATGAGAGGTATTAAGTTACGTTATAAGGGTCAAAGTACAGGGTTTTCACAAAAAGATTGCGTTATTTTTTCTTCCTTTTTAGGAAAATTTGCCTCGATGTTGGTACGCTTGTTTAATGTGGTATTTGGGGGGTTTATTTCACAGTAACAATCAATATATAAACAAAAGTGCCCTTAATAAAATGCAGGAAAATATAATTTATAATATACAGTTCATGATAAGTATGAAATTTCTACATGTTTCAACTCCGGGGAAACACATTCAGGGAGTCTTGTAGAACAAAGGAATACAAGTTAAACAGACTAATCTAGGTATTATGCCCCTAACTATAGAGATTACTCCTACTTCGTGGTGCAGAGCCCTTCTTGAGAAGCTAACTGATTTGCAGCTAGTCAAGAAATTCCCCACATTATATGGAACCCGAAGGTTCAATACCGCACTCACAAGCGTCCGCCACCTGTCTCTATCCTGGGCCAGCCCAATCCAGTCCATATACCCACATCCCACCTCCTGGAGATCCATCCTAATAATATTCACCCACATACGCCTAGGTCTCCCCAGTGGTCTCTTTCTCTCCGGTTTCCCCACCAAGACCCTATATGCCACCCTCTCCTCACTCATAAGCGCTACATGCCCAGCCCATCTCATTCTTCTAGATTTTATCACCCGCACAATTTTGGGTGAAGAATACGCATCATTTAGCTCCTCGTTATGCAATCTCCTCCATTCCCCCATTACCTCGTCCCTCCTAGGTCCTAGATCCAAATATTCTCCTCAACACCACATTCTCAGACACCCTCAGCTTCCTTTCCTCCCTCAATGTCAGCGACGAAGTTTCACGCCCATAAAAAACAACCGGCAAAATTATAGTTCTATATATCTTAATCTTTAAATTTAGGATAGCAACCTAGAAGACAAAAGATTCTGCACCGAATGATAGCAAGCATTTCCTAACCTCAATTTTCTCTTAATTTCTTTCGCAATAGAATTTTGGAGTGTTAAATTTGTTCCCAAATATTTACACTCTTCCACCCTCTCGAAGGTACTATTATCAATCCTCACACTGTGATTTCGTCCTGCATTCTGATCTCGAGACATAACCATGTACTTAGTTTTATCCGCACTTATTTCCAGTCAAATCTCCCTAGTAGCAGCTACTAAAGCTTCTGCGTTTTCCTTTAGCGTATGTAAACTTCCTCCCAGTATAACTATAGAGATTAAAATACTAAAATTCTTAAATAAATAAAATTGACAAACATATAATTAAAATGGTGTGATATGAAACTACGTGAGTGAGTCGCTTCAAGTAGAAACTTGCAACCGTTTTTATTCTGTCTGAAGTATGTATGCAGTTGGTTAATATATTAATTGTAAGAATATGCACAATACGAGTAACATAAAATTCACAGTATCAGTTGTGGATATGGCATAATACACTAGAGAGAAGAGATTTTTGTTCTGAAAACCATCTTAAATGTGACAGAGTCGTAAAGAAATTACCTACAAAAGTTTAATGTTCGTGTTGCTACTATTAAATATTGTTTAATTGTGACGAATTTGCTTCCAATATTTGAAGAAACACTTTATTTGTTGATTAAGCTCTTTTGATTACAGACATGAACGAGGAGTGAGAAAGGAAGAAACCGTAAAAGTTATGTCTCAAAGTGTTCAAAGAAGTTTATTTCTCATATTTCCGAGTAACTTGACATTGGTCTTGGAACAAAGTATAATGGTCTCTGACTGGTTATAAAGGTGCATCCTCAAAATATATAACGTTTTTTAACATTTATTAAACATGAAAAACAATTGCCTGCTAGATTTGTGCAATTCATTTGCTGATTTTATTGCAGCAAATCTTGGTAAACCTAAAAACATTTGGTTTATAAATGAAGCCGATTTATATCTAAGAGACGGGAGAGTCGCATAGGGTTACATAAACTCAAGGCCACTAGAATTTACTCTACTTTATCCAACAAATTATATCCATTGGATTAAGTTGTCCACCACATATTCCTACAGGAAAATGTGAATTCTGGATATCACGAGACATTCGCCGAAGATAATTTTTTCCTCTCTTGCAACGAATCTTGATCTTAGTCACGAACTGTTAATATTATTGTGAATATTTTACACATTTATTTCCCAGATACTGTAATGTACAAAGGCTAGACAGACAAGCACAGATTAAGAAAGAGTCACACTGTGGGAAAACGGACTGCAGGAGATGGTTCGTAGAGTACCTGGGGGCAACAAGAAAGGAGAAACAGTATCGTGTTGTGGGGCTGGAATAGAAGTTGAAATGAGAGATGCGTGACAAACGTATTGAAGGTGTAAATGAGGCTACTGTACTCGGCTTGTAATATCGAATAGGTTTAATTAGCTGTACTAAGGAAATGTGAAGTCAGCGTAATGTTTTTGTGAAATATATTTTTCAAGAAAGCTAGACGTACTGGACAATACAAAGAAATCGGAGGGTTCAAATGTTTGCGTTGAAGAGGACTGTCCCGAAAACGAAGAATATGAAGAATATAATTTGCCGGGATGGGGGAAATAGTGTTGATTTGAATAAATGAAATCCGGTGCTAAATGGAAGGATTTGTGAGCTATGGTATGTGTTAAAGTATACGAAGTTGAATTATAGGGAAGCAGTGTTGTGGGTACCCCGCAGAAGAAAGGATGGAATGCAGTGTTGTAATTAATCAGTGGGATTCACATAGTTGATTGACGCAGCAATTCGAAAAAGCGGACAAAAAGAGTGAGCAAGTGATGTGATGTAGGAAGAACTGTGAAGCGATGAGAAAGGAGAGGAAAGAGGGAGTTGGACGCTACGCCATGGAAACTTAATGCACGTCACAAAACAATGTGTTCAGCCTTGAAAAGCCGAAAGATTGTCATCATGCCTATGGTCAGACTACCCTTTCATCAGCTGTTACGACAGAATAGCTAACCCAGCTGTATAATTTGGGAAGCTGGCGTACGAAGACCAGTGAATGAAATGAATGGCGGCGAGGGGAATGTGGAGAATAAGTGAGTCAATGTAGATTTAAGACCGATCCGTTGTACAGGAAAGTGCGGTAGGCTTATGACAGGAGTGTTTTTAGAGTGGGGAGTGTATTAAATGCATAACAGACGAAACGATTTGTGTTGTAATACGATATATGTATTCGGGATGGAGACGGGTTACGGCTAGTGTGAAAGTTTATTTTTTTTTGGTAGCGATAGTTTTAGTTATTTGAAAGAAAACAGAAGAATTATATCTGAAGCAATCCTGGTAGTCTAGTAGATTGTGTTACACAGGAAAATAGCAGAATGTTTGAGCTTATTCAAGGTGTTGTGAAAAGTAAAAACAGGTTATGAATGCAGGAGAAAATGAGTTCCCCTTTAATAATATGTCTTGTCTTTGGATATATATATATATATACATAAGCCCCACTTAAAGTAGTTCCGATAATCCGAATTTTACGATATAGGTAGAAGAATAATTCGAAGGTATATGTGAAAAAGTTTTTTTATATGAGTAACGGACGTGACCTTATGCACATAAGTACTGGCTCCATCACTATTTTATAGGTACAAATTTGTTTGTTTCGGTTAAATTAATGTTTTGAGTTTGAAGTAATAGACAGACAAAAGGTGTCATTATGTATTAATGTTAGAAGGTATGAAAAAAACAGAACTTGAACTGGATAAGACTGAATGTATAATATTGTTATGAATAAAGAATGCACAAGGTAAGAATGGAAACGAAATTGCAGATCGACTTGCGAAGGAGGCAACTTAAAACTACTACGTCACACACAGTAGGATATCAAAAAGCGCTATAAAAAATTATACCCGAAAAGAAAGCATAAGAAAATGCAAAGCCAATGGGAGGAAAAACGAAAGGAGAGATTATTAAAGAATTTTTCCCAAGCGTATAGAGTAGACTGGCAGTGAATCCAAACTTAATTCCAAATGTAACTACAATTATGACCGACCATGGAAATATTCGATCTCACTTGCATCGATCAAAAATTAGAGGAAGTCCAGAGTGCCCATGCAAACATGGCACACAAAGAGTAAACCATCTGATATTCCAGTGCAAAATGCTAAAGAACGAAAGAGAAATTCTGAAGAACAGTGTACTTAAAGAAAGCAACTGGCCAGTGAGTAAAAGTGTACTAACCTATAGGAATCTGAAGAAATTAATTGGATACATAAAATCAATGGACCTTGAAAAAATAAATCATTATAACGAACAGATATAATGAACACAAACAACAGAAATGTAAGATTAAAATAGCATGTGTTATTACTTACTGTAATGGAACATGCCGAGGATTTAATAAAAAAAAGTAACAATAGTAAGTATTAAAAGTTTACCCGGTATTATAAGAAAGGTAATGAATATCTTAAAATTTTAACACAGAGCATATCCAGAATAAGAGATTTGGAAAGGTGTTTCAGTGTCGGTAAATACAACTGATAAACTGAGGAAATGTCAAGGAACACTGTTTTAAAGGGAAATAAATACTCAGGAATGCAAAAATCCCGGTTATCAACAACGCTCTCTTGTGTGAATTTGGTTCAACAAGTAAATATGAGGGTTGTTTGACCGTGGCTCTTCCTCATGAAATAAAGTGAAATCCCAACTTGATGCAACTAGGTAAATTTTTTATGTATTCTTAGCGCGACATGTTTCGGGTAAATACGCCCATCATCAGGGGCATTAGATGTTGAGTTTCAGCATTTGGTTTTCTGCACCGAGTTTTTGGATGGGTGGTGGTCTTGAGAGCCACTGCGTAGGTCGTGTTTATGGTGCGGATCGTGTCGTGCGAGTCGCACGGCACCATGCGCACCGCACACACGACCTACGTAGAGTCTCTCAAGACCACCACCCATCCAAAAACTCGGTGCAGAAAACCAAATGCTGCAACTCAATATCTAATGTTCCTGATGTTGGGCTTATGTACCCGAAACATTTCGAGCTAAGAATACATCAATAAAATTACCTAGTTGCATCAAGTTGGCATTTCACTTTATTTCACCACTAAATATGAATACGAACATGATATGCAGTAGGGTAGTCTTTACCATGGGCGTAACGTGGGGGTGTAAGGGGGAAAATGCCCCTCTAATAATGTTTCCACCACAGGATAAATTTTTGGCTACTGAGTTGGAGAACAGCAAATAAAAATTAGAAATATTTTCCCAACGATTACTCTGTACAACAAATTTAAACTTTTTCTGTCCTCTGAATAAAACAGCCTGGTTTTAGTTGTTCTTAAGGGGCTGAATCAGGATGTGCAAGAAAAATGTCCTGTCACATACCGCTGCCAAGAAACACAGCTTTCAATTTAATTATTTATACACAAAATTCTTACAGAATAAATAAAAATTACTTTACACGTGAACAAATGTAAAATGTCTTCCTTAATATTTTTCTTCTGTAGTCAATTTCTGGGGTTTCTCTCACTATAAACAACAGCATTCTGCAAGCATATTACAGTTCCATCTTCTCACGAACTGTTTTTCCATAATGAAAATGTCTTTGTGAAATCTTTCACCGTCTTCATCGCTAAATTCTCCCAAGGTTTGAGGGAAAGAGTCCATATGAGAATCGTGGAAATGTAGCTTCATTGACATTTCCACTCCATAACGTGGAAAAACATGAACATTTTACTAACAGTTTCTCTATAGTTTTCAGCTTTGTGGTTCCCAAGAAAATTAGTGCACACTTACTTGATAGTATTCCATGCTGCCTTTTCAGTTTCGCTCAAAGTGCAGTGATAGTCCAGCTACAGCATAACCTCTCATAACTGTGGATCAAAGAAGACTCCTCCTTTCTCTGTAATCTCACTCAATTTTGGGAAAGTGTTTCTCAAATAAGCGAAAGCTTGTCCTTCTCTGTCCAGAGCTTTAACAAAGATCTTCATGAATCTTGCTTTAATTTCTAGAGGTGGGAGATAAATATCTTGAGGATTCACTAATGGTTCTAATAAATTTTCACTTTTCCTGGAGTGAAAGTGTGTCGCTGACGCTGGTCTTTACGTGCACAATGATGTATTTTTGTCGTGAGTGTCTAATTCACATAAGAAACAGCTGCATTTAGTGTAACCTTGCTGCATACCAAGTAACAGTCCCAGTACCTTCAAATCTCTACTTATCTTCCACTTATGCTTGTCATAGTCAATGTAGCTGAACAAAGTAAGAATTCTTTCATGAGATTCCTTCGTGTGCACAGAGTATGCTAGTGGAACAGAAGGATAAATTTTGCCATTGTGAAGAATCACTTCTTATTAACTGACTTTCGATGAGTCAACAAAAGCCGCCACTCTTCTGGATTATGAACATGACCCAAAGCTCCAAACAAACAATCTGCATCTTTACAATACACAACATCTTCTGAGGACAAAGAAAACTTTTCAAAACCACTCTGTCTTCTCCTAAAGGGGGTGACTAAAACCTTTCTCTAGCAGATTGCACCCATGCAGTCGTGAAGCCAGCAACTCTGTGTTTCTGAAAGTTTTAAGTCACTAACAATATTATTGATCTCTTGTTGTGTGATGAGAGGAGGTAATATTGACGCTAGTGAGAGAAAAAAACTATCGGGATCCTGGCACACTATACTGGTTGTAGTTCCATGCCTGTTTTCTGACAATCTCTCCTGGCCTTCATCATTAATGGTCCAGTCACTTGGGTTTTTGGAATGGGAAAACCGTCATGAGGAACTGGCCGTTTTACCAAGGGCAAATTCGGGTATTGAATGCCACGCTTTGATACTGCAGAGAAGCCTTTCACGTTGGTCAAACAAAAATAACACTCTCTGGTGTAATTTTTTGTTCGCCTTACACCATCAAAACTGCAAATCGAAATGATGATCGCGATCCCTGCAGCCACTTTCTTAACATACTTGCACATGCACCACAACAGATATGAGGGGCTCAAGGCTTGTCTAGGTCCCCGAATTTGCAGCCAAAATATAATTCGTAAGCTCTTTTTGCTGTAGGCTTAAGACTGTGTCTTTGAGCTTTCGCTGTAAGTTCTCCACATACGTAACAAGACTTATCAGAGTTTTGACACATATTCGAGACATTTGATGATCAGTTGCAACAAACCCTAACATGCAAAGTCACACAAAAAATTATCACCGTCATTAAATGTCAACAAATAATTCAGAAAACATATAGAAAATGGAGTTGTTGAAAGATATCATGCCAGATATTGTGGGAAGATGGTTTTAGCAGGTGAATAAGCGAGATGAAGCGCCATATGGATGAGAGTTAGGTGTTGTCAAAAGGTGTAAATTAACGACAAACTTTGAAGTGCGTGAACTTTAAACGATCATATGTAACACATTACATTAGAAAATTTAACAAACAAGACGGTTCACTTCTTAAGTGATCGGTACATGATAGAGAAAAACTAAACCATATTTGGAAATGTCGTGTAAAAATAAAGCAAAATAACCTATTCTCATTTGGAGGGCGAAATCTGTGTTGTGCAGTGTTATTGGTGTGGTGTAAAAGACAGAACGAACAAGACAGGAAATGTACGTATAACGTAACATAGGAGTGCATATGCGTGATTACTGTCGTCGGGGAAAAGCAATGATTGTGTGTGTGTGTGTGTGTGTCATTAGACCAACTTATCCAACACGCAAAGCGCATGCGCCGTATTTTATTGTCGTGTGTGGCCTGTCTGGCTGTACCGTATTTTTCCACATTTTCTCACAAATGTCGCGACTTTCAGGAGAACGTCACTGAATAGAAAATGTTTGATTTTATTTTCTCTACAACTTGTGCCTGAAATATTTCTCATTCTAAGAAGGATTCATCAAGATGTCTTAATAAATGTTTATTCTTTTTACACGTAAAGTACCCGTTTTTCTATTCAGATTTTAGTGCAACTTGTCATTGTCAACAGATTTTCGAAAAGTATTCAAATATCAAATTTCATGAAAATACTTTCATTGGGAGCTGAGGTGTTCCATGCGGACAGACAGACATGACGAAGCTAATGGCCACTTTTACAAAATTTGTCTAAAAATAAAAGACCTGCCTTTCAATGCATCGCAAATTAAAGTACCTTACAACTATGGTCGGTCCCCCCCCCCCATTATTACCGCCTAGTTTTATCTATGGTCTTGACCGTCGTATTCTTTGACGTTTTCCTTGTTTATACTTCATGGGGCTTCCTTTAAGTTCTTTTCTATAAAAATTCGTGAGTATGTTATTTTGGATAATTTTCAACATTAATTTAAGAATTCTTACAAGTTCGAATATTTACAGCAGGTGACAGGAGTAGGAAAAGTTTGTATATTATCAGATGCAAACAAACAGCTTATCAATTTTCAACCACCCTGTATGGTTCACTATTGCGTGTTCACGCACTACAGCCTTCTGATGCGGAGTAGCGTCAAATTCTCGTTAAAACGTAACATTCCTAACGCTGCTGTGTCTGTATCATTAGGGTCGTCTCTTTCGGATATATTTTGAGGCGAGTAGTTACCGAAAGTTTATCATGCAGATTTTTTCTACTGTAAAAGTTTCACAGTTTACAAATTTGAATGGATGTTCACGGGGTTTTGAAGGAGAGTATGATGTTATCGCATAATGAGGACAATAAAACTATTCGCGCTTTTTTATGTATGATTTTTTTCCAACAAAATTTTAAGGTACATCTAGTCTTTGAAGTCTTTATTATAACTTTTCTCGAAACAGCATGGACAGTTTCCGTTCACTAAAGCATTTTCCCTAAACGATAAAAAACTGAAGCAGTAATGGAGCTATCCCAGTACAGGCCTGGACTGGCACATAGGACCCCAGTAGTTTGAAGTTCACAGAATTTCTATGCAGTCGGCACATGAAGGTGACAAGGATTCCAGCCCTGCACACAGGGCGCCTTTACTTCCAGCAGATACCCTGGTACTACTTTCTGCTACAGACTGAACGAACTCTAGGATCATAGTGCGGCCGCAAGGATTAAGTCAATTCAAAAGCCCTATAATCCCATCGGGAAATGTAGCAGTTAAGTCCTACATTAATCTTCCGAATTTTCTCAGATAAAATACTGAACGAGTTACCGCTTAACCTAAGTGTGCCTATGTTTTTCTTCTGCTTCTCTAGGTAAATACAGAGTAAGTCAAAACTCTCTACAACTGTTTCCACCTAAATATTTGCCGACTTAAATTTCATTATCACTTTTTCGTCTTATCTACTGTTATGTAAAATCTACATCCGAGCAATTTGGATCACTTGGTAACGTTTCATGTAGGCACCCCGGATAATTTATGTTCGAATTCATGCAGCACATCAACAAATCTGACTGATGTTCTTCGCTGTATTCTTTAGTTTCTCCTGGAATATGCCAGGGATAGACATAAATTACACACGCTCATCTCTTGAGTAACTTTCTGGCCTGGTCTGCCCTTGTAGGTAATTGAGTAATTCTCGACGTGTGGGATTGTGTTTACTGAATTAGTAGATTTATGCTTTTGTAATTGAATTCGCTTTGGCTTAGCACTGTACTTTGCGGTAAATCCGGGACAACACTTTCGAATGCAGGTGGTGTTCTGTTTGAATAATTTGCCGTTTGCCCTTCGAATGCAACTAAAAGAACACTTCTAATTCCGACTGTTGTTTACGTCTGTTAATCATGAACTACATTTCAGATTCTCGTGAACTACATTTTCAGATTCTCTCCTGGTTATTTTACAAGAATCCAACGGATTCGGATTATCTCCTTCATATTAATGGTGCATCACGTCTCATCGTTATTTTTAAATCAATATAGATGAGATTCTCAAAATATCATTGATCAGTAGTTGAGTCGATTTGAGTTCGAGGCTAAGTGGTTTCAGACGATGGCCCTTGAACAGCCTGGTAAATTATAAGTACTTAAGTTTCTTACAATTAACTTTATGAACTATCCAGACTTGACTCTTTCTTTCTTTGGCAGCTTTAACAGTGTACTTTAGGAGATTATTTTCCCAAAACATTGAACTTATGTCCGGCTGCAGTATTTTCTTGAATATAAACTATTCTTATGATTATATATACTTGTGTGTGTGTGTGTGTCTGTGTGTATGTGTATGTATAAAACATGTCCAACCTTCTCTATATTGAGAGCTAGCTGTGACACCGTCTACAAAATTCCAGTTCAGACACTCAACTAAATGCTCTACTACAGAACTAAACTGCAAGCTCTTCTTGCCACGACCTTTCCAGTAAATTACTTATTCTCATCGTTCATTTGACACTGGGAAGTGCTGGATTACTGACAGACACTTAACATAATCCACAAGTCAATTAAATACACTGGGTGCCTGAAAGAGCACTGCAAAATATAAGCTGTGTTACGCCGATAAATTTTGTTTTTGCCAGTCTCTGGGCGGTGCTCTAAAGGATATTCATCCTATTCCAGAATCTCCAGTCATTGTTTGTTAGGTATCTTTTTCAAAGTACATCTTTATCTGCAATTAGTACAACTTTGGAACTAACGAGGATTGTGAACCGTGATATGCCAAACTGATCAAAATCAGCCTTCCAGATTTGTCATTTCAGCAGGTAATCAACGCCAAAAATTTAAATGGGAAAACTCTAAAATAGCGTTGCTTGTGAATATTTCATTCATAATAGAGAGAAATTACACCACATTGCAGGTCTTCCTTATGTAAGACAAAACATGATTTGTGTAGTTGAGGCAAATATCCCGGCTGTTGGTTAACCTCATGTACTGTACGTCTTTACAACCTTTGTCCATTTCACAAGAGGTTAGGGAGGCCACTGTTCCGTTATGAACAGGGCGAAGAAGAAATTAATTCCGTTATTCCACTGCGTAGCCAGTCACTGCGTTGGTTCATCTTAGGTAATTGAAATTATTAGTAGCTAGCTCCAGCTCAAAGTGCGTCACAAAGGCGGGGGAACAATTGCATTCTGCTACTTATGTAGCTAAACATCCTTTTACAGCTTTGTGAAAACAAAAGCACACACATTCATCATTTCAAAACACAGGTTGCTGTGAACCATGTAGAAGGGAAGATTTCCCACACTTGTAAAATAATTTTATTGAAATTTGTCGGAGAATGTTTTTGTATTGGAGCATGTTCCAGTTACTTTAACAAGCACGGAAAATTACTGTGGTTAACCTGATTTATATAAATTACCCTCATTGATATCTGCCTTTTACATTACGTTCAGGGGAGAAATACGGGAAGCAGACTTGGTTTCCATATTAACCGCAGTGCTTTAATTACTAGTAACTTGTTTCGTTTCAGTGTGTACCCTATAGGTGGTACAATTACTAATCCCTTGATTAATGGACAGTATTTCCCAAACTGCTTGTAATATAAGTACATACTGACCACACAATTCTGAGAGAAGAGTTGTACAAAATGTCATAAAACTTAGGTATTTTCCTAGCAAATGCCAAACAAACAAGCAAAGCTTTTTTCTGAACGACTGAATTTCTAACTTAATACATGTCAATCTAGCTCGTGCGAATGTTTCAAAAGTGTGGTTAGAGAGTAAATTTCCTGAGCACTCGCAATATTGTCGCTAAACGCATCTTTTACAACAAACATACGTTACTACAAATCGATAAAAAAAAAACTGGCGGTGCGGCTTTATATCCGTTCCAGTAACACAATGCTCCATTAATTCAGCCGAAGTTCATAAGCGTTGTTTATCAACGCAGATATTTATCGTAAAATGAAAAGTGTTTTCGTATCGTTGTGGGAAAATTCTTTTGTATGAAGCGTTTTTATTATAGACCAAAATGACCAGAAATTTTGCATGAATAAACTCTGTGATTCCATGGTTGATTTCTTCGCTTTTTTCAATAACGTTTGGGTTTTTTGAGCCCTGTATCTGTCTGTCGTTCCTCCAACTCAGCTTCTAGCATCAATAGTACATACACCAACTAAATACATTTGTAAAATATAGCATTGAACTAATTTCAAAAAACACCTACATATTTTGATAGTTCTTAATTTTCTGTCATCTACAGATTAAACAGGATTGTGGCGCGAAAAATAATTACATGGAAGCAATACTAGATGATTTATTCAGTGTCCGATAATTTGTATATTCATAGGTATGTGAAAAGATACAACTTTTATTAAAGTGTAAGTTTTAATTCAATTTAAATTACAACATAGCTCTCATGGGAAATACTATGAGACGAGGCTGAAAAGTGGCGAATAAATGTACCAATCTCTGAAAAATCAGCGTGAAGATTTATACAGATATCTGCACAGAGCTTCAGTTATTTCGATGTCTATATTTACAAGTACTTCTGAAAATTAAAATTCATTGTGCAAAACACAGAATTTTTTAATAACTTTCTAGTTGTTCTGAGGAATAGATTTCTTTCTTCGTAACCCTGCTGACGAGCCGTGCATTCGGTCGTCCAGACGTCATCCAATTCAGTTGCATAAAACAATAACACTGACTGCCTTTGTTGTTATTACTCAATGTTTGTCCTCACGCTAAAATATTTCGTAATTACACTGCAGGATTCGTTACAGTTTTTGGAATTAAAAGTAGGTATATTATGGAAAAAAATTATTTGCTTTGTTCCTGTCAGTCGAATTCTCTCCTGCTATTTCTTTATGGATTTCTCTTCTTCAACTTACATGGCATGCAGAGAGTAGACACATTACGGACCAGCCTGTGCTTCTTAATGGAAAGACGCTATGAATCCCAATTTATAAGTGGGAGAAATAACGACAGTATCGTCTTTGACCGCACACGAGAGTTATGTATAATTGCTTCATATTCCAATTAAGACCGCTAAGTTACTCTCGTTTCAAGTACCGTTGTTTCTACTTCCCACATTCGTGAGCTTAAAGTTGTTATTCCGTAGTTATGTAGAAGAAAATTAACAAGATTAGGACTGAATGGCCTAGCCCTCATGCAGATTTTAAAGTATACGGATCAATCTGTATTTAGAATTAGTAACCACATGTTTTGTTTATAGTTTTATTAGGTGAAGGGGAGACAAAGAGAATTTCATGGACGATCCATGAGAAATTTGAAAATATCGAATCACCAAAATACCTCCGAAAATTAATTTCTTACCACAGAACGCCCTTCCCGTTTCTTTAATTGTGCGTGACTAGAGCAGCAGTCTAACAACCACACAAGTTCTAAAGCGCAACCAGGTAAACTACAGTCCATTCTAAAGTATATTTCATCACTCTCCATTTCCAGCTTTCCGGCCTGTTTCATCTTAGCTTAGTTCGTCATGTCAGACGGGTAATTTCAGGGCTCCAATTTCCGGTTTGTGCTATTAGCGTACACATTCCTACAACCGTTTTAATATTTTCATGCCTTACTCTTAACAGGACTATAGAAATCCTGCATCCATCTGTATGGAAATTAAGGTCCGTAGCGTCGTAATCGAAAAGGCTAGTAGCAGGATAAATGAGAATTGTTCCCAGTCTTCAGAAAAATCCAGTGTTTTGTGCCGAGAACTTTTCGAAATTTCTGACTTAGTGACAGATTGGAATCTCTGGTTTCAAATCTCTTTCATATTAAAGCTGAAATCACCAATCTCCGTAACAAAAGAAATAATCAAAATGGTGCTGTACAAGTCTCAAATCAGATTCATACTGTATAACTGTGGTGAATAAGGTGATTTTGTTCTGTGTAACGGTTGTGAATTGTTAATAAATTAAAGAATGTTTGGAGAATAAAGGTAGGCATTAATTAATTAAAGGGTGGATGGTTAGAAGGGTGAATGAGTAGTTGCTTAGGAGGGTGTATAGACGAATCTTTCAAAAATGGATTAAATAATAATTGTACTGTACCATAAGTTTATTTTTTATATGCTGGTCGATTGTGATACTTATCTAGTGTAAGTGCGTGTGGATATTTGGAAATTCCAGGAAACTTTCCGTAAATGGGCCACAGATTCAGGATTTATCCAAATTAATTCCACATATTTCCTTCAATATTAGAAGGTTATGTTTCCTCCGGAAATTATTATAGGCCGGGATAGCGTAGTTGGTAGAGAGAATCGATACCCTTTGGACAGTGAGGTAATCGAATCCCACTGGGTGGGATAGATTCTCCGTAGTCCTTCATACCGGCCAAGAAACACAGCTAGACTCCTGTAAGACGAACACCACATGAATTCCAGGAGTAAAGCGGTCAGGCTGTGATTCTGCCCGCTCACTCGCTTCAGTACCGAGGATAAGAATGGGTTAAATTATGCCTCCGCCTAAACTCTGTTCCTTCTTAGGCGAGTCAGGCTTGACCTTTATCTTTCATATATTTTATAGACATAAATTTTACACGAAATAGATCCTGAATATTTACATTCATGGAGATTGACTTCTGGTAACTGATACTTGGAAGACTGAGAAAGCAAGCAGCAGGAGCTAACTACAGGGATTCATTTAATTAAATATTCCGCTTGGATGTATGGTTTAAATGTGCCTTTCAGAACTCCGTGAATTGGATTTTAATTTCCAATTTTAGGTAAATTATTGCCTAACAGTTAATTTGAAGCACTTCAACAAGAGAATTATTATGATTAACTTGATACTAAGTATTTTTATGAGATTTCTCCTAATGCATTAACTCTCACCCGCAAATCTGCAGGCTATATTATTTTTCGCAACGTTTCCTTCTACCATTTTTAGCTTACTCTCCTTCTCTTTAGAAAGAAAGAAAATGTGTTTGTGTGTGTATACGTGTGTGCGTGCGCGCGTGGGGCGTTTCACATCTCAAAACATTTTTTTTAATATTAAGGGTTATTAGACCCAAAAAAAAGAGCCATTGTTTGGATAGATGGAAAACATCAATAAATAAAACCACCTGTTGTATTATTTCAAATGTAAAGAAGTAACTTTGTACATTAAACCCCTATTTTTATACAGTTCAAATTTAAACATTATTTACAAACTAATATGTAGGCCTTTGTGTTTATTTCTTCAAGTCCGAACATATACTACGTATGTTCTTCCGCGATATTCTTGTTTCTGTATCCGTCATTATATGTGCAATCATGTATCACCTAACAAATTCTGGAAGACATTTTGAGATCCTTAGAGTCGTAAATTTTAAATGTTCTTCTTCTTCTTGTTCGTAACACCATGTGATCCGTGAAAAGATACTGAGTACATAGTTCTATTCCTTTGTTATTACATCTTTAAAAAACTTACAGTTTTGTACAGAATTATATATTATAGATTGTGTGCAAACTGTCGATATTTTACACCTATCAATTCCTGCTACATTATCACGCATTCATTTGGCTACATAAGACCATTTTCAGGGTACAGATCACTTTACGTGTCTTGTGCCTACACCCATTTTTATTTATCTTGTACATGTTTTGACACTAACTCTGTCTACTTGAGCTTAAGTCTCTTTTCGGGCAGCTGGAAGCCGCTGTCAATGTGATGGTCATATTACCAGCAACGAGACCAATGGGACAACGATCGTTTCAATTAAAAGCTCTATAATCTGAATGAATAGGAAACCTGACAACTTTTTGTGTTCTGGGTTTACTGTCGAAAAATAACTACTGCTCCTCTGTGTCTTTAAGAGTTCCATTCTTACTTTTCCACTCTTTATTTGAGAAATTTTCTGATTTTTCACTCATTATCTTACAAACATAGAGTAGAGATCTGGATATGACCTAGAGAGATGGTTGATATGTAATCACAAATGTCTCCAGTTAATAGTTCTGTGCGAGAGAAGTCGGTGTAGCTTACGTATGACTTTTGAAAATTTACTGGTTTTTTGTGGCTCCGGCGAGAGAATATCTACAGGTTGCCTCTCCGTTTGGCTTTTGGGTGCTTGAGTATTGGCAGTGAGGCACAGGAATTTAACCATTTACAGAGTCTGGTGTAAGACTGAGTGTTGGATCATCTAGTCAAGCAATGAATATAACGTAAAGTATCCTACAACTTTATTCATCGTTTAGATACCAGCAGCAATTATATGCACGTCTTATTTTAAAAATTAAAACATGTGTTTTGCCATACAGTTTAGGTGTTTCTTCAACATTACTTCCATAAACAGCGTCCTCTGATGCAACCTTGTATTAGACACTGGTCTTCCTCTGTGACGTAGGAACCGAAGTGCTGTATCTAATGTACAGCAACTCAGTTCTTCAATGCGTCAATATAAAATATAAGCTAATAAAAGCTTTATATAAATAGAGACAATCAGCAAATACGATTAAAATTTATTACCGCGCGAGATGGATTCGTTAAAACGTATAATTCTCTCTTTTCCAGCTTATGTTTTCTCAAACTTTGTAGTAGTTACAATGTGTGTTTTATTTAACGAAACTGTCAGAAAATCGGATTATAAATGTATGTTGATATAGAAATATAAGTTACATAAGTTCAGAAAATTAATTGGTTGGATGAACATCTTTTGAAGGAATACAATCCAGGGGAAATTTTGCAAAGGAGCCACACTTATTTTTTATAATTTATACGAAGACCTTAAAAATCGAATACTTTTCAAAAACCTACTCTTGCAGAAGTCTCAAACTGTATCAAGTGCAAACAATTACTCTTCCACCGTAAAAGCTCACATTTCCTTCATATTTATTACTTTTAATATTGAAATTATAAAAACACGAAGATGTCGAAAGGTAATGTGGTATTATATCTTTACCACAATTCATTAATATTCGTAAAAATCCTTGCAATATGTCGAAAGGCCAAGTGGTATTATATCTTTACCATGATTCATTAATTTCCCTAAAAATCCTGGCAGGATGTCGAAAGGCCAAGTGGTATTATATCTTTACCACAATTCATTTAATATCCGTGAAAATCCTGGCAAGTTTGTTGTAATTTAAAAATGTTACACAGAAACAAGGAAAATATGTTATTACAGACCCATCCGACAGTGCGTAAAAGAAGAAGAGTAAAGGAAATCCTGTAGCCCAGGGCATTTTTATTTTAACAAACTTCGATTATTTCCTTGTGTAAATAATGCATTTATCAGAGTAAATATCAAGTTACCCTATTTAGGAACAACATTAATAAAATAAGTAAATAAGCAAGGCAGTTAATTACGAAAGTCTAATTATAAAATAGCAGTTTTTACGATTCATTGCCTCGGGGGTAGCTAGGGAAATAATATTATACTTTCTTATAATTATTTAAAATTCGGACCATCTCACACAGAGTTTACAGAAGTTAAGTACCTAATAATTAACAGTTCATTCATGTTCACCACAATTGTCGTGGGGCCACCCTTTACACCGAACTCTTTGAATCCATTCCTCAGCGAATGGCTGTCAAAAATACGCAAAGTTTTTTTTTTTGTCTTGGTAGTCGCGGCTTTCCCTTCCAAGAGCTGTTTCTTCTTACCTCCTTTGTCTTCATTTGACGGCTGATATTCTTTTTGTTTCCTTTCCTGTCTTTTGGCTTGGTTTCCTTTTTTTTCCAGATCTTTCTTGAAGGACTTGGGTTATATGTTTCACTTTTAGCACTGTTTATATTTTTTGAGGTTATTCTATGCTGCTTGCCATTTACGAAGGAAGGATAAAAGCATAAGCCAATGTTCTTCAGTATTTCTGTATGTGAGGACCATGGTCTGTAAACGGGGAGGAATGCCACTCAATCCAAACAAACTTATAGAAAAGAACACATTAAAAGTGTGTGTGTGTCTGTAAAAATTTGATAACGAATGGAAACGTCGTAAGGAAATGTAGATTATAAAAATGTACTAGGACAACTTTAATTTTTGACAGAATATTTCTACTGTGTTAACAGAACGATGGATAAAATCTATTAACCTATTTTAACTCAGCTGTTATTCTGCCCGTAACCTAAAAGAGGTTTGCAGTAAATAAGTACGTTATTTATCTGCAACACTTTTATCCCCTGCCCAATTAATCAAAAATGGTTTTATTCTTCTTGTTAACCTAAATTTCGCGGACAGAGTAATTGTAATTCAACTTAGTAATATTGCGTGAACAAGGTTACAGCTTCTTCAGAACACAAAATGGAGTAGACAAATGAATGGTAGCATCTGGAGCTCGTAAAAGACTAAGAAAGTAAACAGAAATAGTAGTTTTCTTACGCTGGTTGCTATTCCGAAGAGAAATCCTTTGGAATCCTTCAAAAGTAATGCAACTAATATAAAAATTAAAGGGAAATTTTTAAAATATTACATGCTTGAAATGTCCTTAAACTTAATCGAGAATATAACATGTGTCTAAACGAATCCGTATGAAATGTTCAACAATTCGGGAGTCTCACGCTATACGTCACAACAAGCACATCGACAGCCGGTCTCATTTGAACAGCTTACGACTCACACATGACACACGACATGCTGCCACACCAATTTAATATAACAAAGTAAATCACTGAGTGTTTTAAACCGTAACTTTGGCAAGGAAGAAAGTATGTTCCCTGAGGATGATCGTATGATCGAAACAAATAGGAATGTAGGAGCGTTTGAAGTGTTGTAATGTAAATTTTAGTTTATTAAAGGCTATATATGTGCATTTGTTGGTGTGTTAATTGAATAAAAATTCGGGAGAAGTTTCCGCACAAAAGTCGGTGATTAGTTAACTTCACACACTCAGGAAGAACAACTAAGCTATCTAAGACACTGGTTCAAGACGGTTTTAAACTTGATCCTGTAAGGTTACACATAACTCGGGAGGAAAACTACTGCTCTTATTTTTCTTAAGATATATTAATCTGCATTGTACATTTAGCATTAAATACTAAAGTAAGTGTTATGATTATACGCACTATTTCCACTTGTGTAACATGAGTACTTAAATTTGTCACATTTTCGGAATTTTCCGCACTTTCAACATATTTGAAAAATTTTTCATTTAAAAAGTTGTTTGACATAAAACTTGTAAAGGTCTTATCGCAGTATAAAATTTCAAACATGTCTTCAATAATACACTAGTTTTTATCGTTAAACTAGAAGCCAATATAAATTCCACAAGATCATTATACTGTGTTACATTCAATGAAAATTGCCTCAGCAAATCTTCGCGCGTCTGGAAGATATATTACGACCAAAAATTCAAGACCCACAATGAATACCATTATTTTATCCCAAAACTTGCAAGAACTTATAGTTCTCATGTCAGTATCATCGATGACAAGAAACTACACAGTTATGGTTTCCAGCAGCATGTGACCCTCACAGTTCACTTCATGAAGAATCGTTAGTTGATTCTAAATGTATGCGGGGGGAATGCTCGAAAGAATATACGAACAGGCTGATATCATGAGCTTGGGTTTCCTTGTAAGATATGAAGTTTATTCTAAAAACGTAATGTAGTACAGTTTTATCACAATTCATAACTTAATTCTCTTTTCAAGTAACAGATAATACCACATAATTTCCATTAAATAGGGATTCCATATTTTTCTTGTAACGCTGTACTGTCACATAAATAAATCATTCGTTCATTCAGGTATGTTTTGTCAGCTGTAAATTTACATTACGTCGAACGTTAGAATGGTCGTAAAGGATGGTTGGATATATGCGGAAAAAAGTCTGTTTTTTTCCATACGCTAATGCCTGCCATTCTGTTGTTAAGCACCTTAGAATATATATACAGGTAGAAGCAAAATATGACACAAATAAACATCAGTAAATGGATTCTGATACATTACAGCAATATACAATGCTTTATAAGAATTTGACAACGTAAAACTACGTATATAGCAGAACTGATTAGTGCTTAATGTTATTTTGTCAGAATTGGTGATTAATCAACTTAAATTTGTTTATTTAATAATCTCTGAAGGTTTCGACAATATTCTAAGTTCGTGGCATACTTAATCAGTGAAATATTTAGTGCCTCAGAACAGTTACAATTTGTAAGTGGAGATAATAATGCAATAAGTGCATCAGTAATTTCGTCACACTATATATTGGTACACATGAAGGGCCTCCAATCGCAGTATCTTCATGAAGCACATGATAAAAGTCATGAGGATACTGCATGACGGTGCCATGTTTATAGGTGTATATTGAACCCACTGCCTTTCAAACACAGATAAGGAACGCTACTCCCTATAAGAAAGTGTTCGGCTGTGAAAGAAATAGAGAGGTGATGAACAAATATAACACACACCCTGCACTGGAACCCCCACACAGAATTCGCCCGCCCTACACTGAACGTTCGTTACGAGGGATTCGTTAGCTGTCATGGTGCTATGGGCAAGGAGCCAAATTGATCGTGCAACCATGTATTCCCTCTATTGGTTATCGGCAATTCGTTTTCCCCGTGGCTTTAATGTATGAAATATCATTTGTGCACAGCATTCCTCATAAATCCAATTACTATAGCTGTAGGCAGAATTCCAAAATAACTCGTTGAAAGTGTCTTAAATAGACATATTGAACGCCTATATATCCTTGCATTAGTTATTACACCAGAACCGCCCTTTGTAATAATTCAGCGCCTCTACTAACTCAGTCCTGGGCTAATTTGAAACCGCCATAATACGTAATAATAAGAGACAATTATGTGTCATCTATATTCTCAACTTTTTAGTAAGAGTGCATTCTTCTATATAGCATTATTAAATTGACCTATTCAGTCACCAGAAGATTAAAGTTGTTCTGCAAGAATCAGAAAATTAGAGGATCTGTAAGTGTTCTGTTCACTAACATACTCAGTAGAAAAAGGCTCATTTCAAAACTATATGTTTCTTTCGCAACAAGGCTAAATTTAAATCTGAACATATAAGAGGATTGAGATTAGGAGTGAAAAATGCCTTGCGCTAGGTCGCCGTGGCGAGTAAATTTTGTGCGGTGGCACCTATACCTGTGCTTTTTGATCCTAAGTTTGAAAAGTCCTTCATGTCACTATTTGGGAGTCTGGAATCTTGAGGTGCCCCTAGATGTTTACAAAATTTGTTCGCCATTGTACCACTATAATACGGAAACTGGAGAAAATAAAGATTCCGTTGCCTTTTTATAAATTAATTATTTCTTTCTTTTTTAGGCCGATGGAAAATAGATGTTGCCACTAAGATTCAAACACGTTAATCTTTAAAATAAGCTCTATGCATTATATGTTAAGCTGTCTGTTTCGTAATGGTTTTAACAGAAAATGAAAAACGGTATTGCCGAAATAATTGCAGACGGGAAACAATGAAAATGGAGATAAGCCAGGCGCGCCTCTGCCTCTTTGGTTACACTGTCTTATAAATAAGCTCTGTAACTTGGTAGGGTAAAACACATAGCAGACCACATCTGCCATGCGATGTCCGTGTGTGTGTGTGGGTGTGGGGGGGGGGGGGCATGTGGTCGATCTTACGGCATTTCCGGTCATTCTTTGGACGTTACTTTCGTCGGAGGAAAAGAAGAAGTGTAATGGCCAGACATGCCACAATGATAGATCACTCACCCTGGGTAGGTTGACGAAGAGAAGGAACCGGGTAGGAGCAAATGCCACCGACTCCAAACCAACAACCGGTGATGGCACTCTCTGCTTTCACGTCTTATCTTCACCGTCCTTATTCCTTCTTCCCTTCTCTGAGAATCTCTGTTTGCTTCTCTGTGTGACCCGAATCGAGTCGTTCTTAAAGAGCGGTTCACGAGACAAGCAGAAGGTGCAGTGGCCTATTCGATTTGAAATAAAACGTTGATGTGTAGCACTTAGAATTGTGTAAGTGGCATAGACTTAGGTTGCAAAGTGGTTGATAGGAATAATACGTTTTTGCGTGTGGCGTCGTGAACGTACGTAACAAACTACATGGTTTTTCATTCTAGAATAAAGCAGGCTATTTATCATTAAGCGACGGTCTTAACAAGGCACTGAACCTTCGGGTATATGTTGAAAGCAGGGAATGCGTTTAATAGCTAAGCAAGTGTTAGTTTCCTGGAAATGTCGCTGTTCCGTGGATATGTAAATTGCATTGAACTGCCTCACTGCAGAATCTCATCAAGATTTTTTATGCCGTACTCCAATCTAACGTACATAGCGTCCAAATCCTTTTTCCATTTTCCATACTGAATATGTGCAATTATTGAAGTCAGTTTTCTTAAATATTTTCGTCTCTTTTTTCGTTTATTGTAGCTCAAATTGCAAATTACCTTCATGCATATCCCCTTCCATTCACAATACGGTTACCGCGCTCACAATGGGGAGATATTTGTCCGTATCTTAAACCACATGATTCAATTTCACGCTTGCTTCCCTCTTTACTTAGAATCTGTAAGTGGGCTTTTCCACTTACACTTCCTCAAATTCTGCATGCACCTCTTCTCTTTCCCACATGCTCCACTCGAATAATATTTGGTGACGAGTACAGATCTTGAAGATTCTGTTTGTGAAATTTTTTCCGGTCCCACGCTAACTGGTCTTTCTGAGGCACAAACATCTTCTTCCATACACTCTTTTTCTCGCCACCATCGATAATAGTAACAACGAGCAACATGATATTTGTGCGAAATAGTTTATGAGATGATAGCGCTTGAAACATCATTGACATAACCTAATATATAATGGTTATGACGACAAGTTACAAATACTTCTGGCTATAAAGTATATTGTTCGGAATCCCAATATTCACCAAGTAAACAAAAATGGTTTTAATTTGTATTTATTATACATGTCGAAACACTGTATATCTACAGTCAGTTCCCCATCGGCTTCCACAAAACCCTTTTTAACTTCATACTCTCTTATGTTTATTGGACCGTTCATCATTTTGATAGCTGAATAAAGAGAGATAAACTTGATGTCACTTGCTTTATTATTTCATTATTTAATGCTAAACGTGTTTCGGATGTTAATACATCCATCCTCAGGACCTTGCGACTTATTTGTTGAGTTATTTCATGGGTTGTATTGCTCTGGTTCTATGCGTGTTGGTGTTACGTTGTGGTTTGGCTGGGGTGGTGTGGTATCCGTATGCAGGCTGAAGCTGAGCTTCAGCCTGCATACGGATACCACACCACCACGTAACACCAACACACATCGAACCAGAGCAATACAACCCATGAAATAACTCAACAAATAAGTTGCAAGCTCCTGAGGATGGATATATTAACATCCGAAACTTGTTGAGCATTAAATAATGAAATAATAAAGCAAAAGACATCAAGTTGGTCTCTCTTTATTCAACAGTACTCTCTTTCGTTTGTAAGACACGGTGATTACAACATATAGAAACGTCTACATTAATGCTAACATCTATGAATGTTGCATGCAATGCATATTTACGTGTTTCCTATAATTCCGAGAAAAG
>Ga0131853_10002191_pt1 | contig 35073 bp, 14 predicted proteins | sample TergutLab28metaG_FD_92764 | JGI IMG/M metagenome (GOLD analysis project Ga0131853, IMG submission 92764) | Labiotermes labralis P1 segment gut microbial communities from Petit-Saut dam, French Guiana - Lab288 P1 (version 2) (version 2) | ecosystem: Host-associated > Arthropoda: Insects >... | reverse complement strand
TTGCGCTGACCACGTGACACCCCTCTATCCGCAAAAGTTGGCACTAACTTCGCCGACCGGCGGCGGCCGCTCTGTCGGTATAGTTCGCGTGCGGACTAAGGCCACGGAGTTTAGTTTTTAGAGTCTCTTGAAATAAACAAAAATCTCGCGGAACTGTTATAAGAAATCTATCGTAGATCGATTCGTTACGGTGGTTTAATGAAGATTACATCTGCGTTTTTGGTGGTAATTGTAATACAGTTAGTTTTTATGCACTTTCGCAAAATTGCGTAAAGCTCTAATTAGCTTTGTCATGTCAATCTGTCCGACCGTCTGTCCGCATGAAACACCTCGGCTCCCACTGGACTTACTCTCATGAAATTTGATATTTGAGGAGTTTTGGAAAATCTGTCCAAAAAACTCAAGTTTCATGAAAATCTCAAAAAATAACGGGTAATTTACACGAAGACAAGTGTACGTTTATGACAACATCTCGCGTCTTCTTTAGAATGAGAAATTTTTCGAACGAACGTTGCAGAGAAAATCTAAAGACACATTTTATGTTCAACAAATTTTTTTTTCTGAAAATCCTCTCGTTTATGAGATAATGTGGAAAAATATGGTAGATCCGAGCAGGCCACAGAAGACAACACGGCCCATGCGCTTTGCGTGCCGGATACCTAAGGCTACAAACATACACTCAGAATATGTAATGCCATTGCTTTTCCACGGCAACCAAGGTTACCCTTAAGTGCCCCAGTGTTACGTGTTACGTATATTGCCGGGCTTTTTCATGCACTATGATGTGAAATGTAAGTTAAATGGTTGGTTCTTATTGAACAGCTTGCAGGAGCTTGTACGGTATAATTATGTGCTGAATGGAATAATGTGAAAGGGATATACTGGGTTCATAATATGAAAAATGTGCATGCACAATGTTTGTTTTGAGATGGGTTTTTAATAATTAATTTGTGCATGATTAAAACATAACGGTATGGACATAAATGCTAAAATAACGTACAATAATTGGATTAACGTATTTACTTTCGTCATTTTGCATGCACGCTCTTCGTACGTTCAATTATATCTGTGTAACTTTACATAATATCATTTGAGCACAATCAATATATGGTTTCGTTAACCTGCCAAATTTTTATGTCAGTTTTAACAACTATCATCGCACATGTTTGAGGCTTAATGCGTGCAGAATCGTATGTAGCCATGTACCTAGAAACTGAAGCAGCAGACCTGTTCGTATCCTGTCAATGGTGTCTGTATCATTTTTTAGTGCAGTCGGTGGAAGGAGAGATGTTGTCATTAACCAAGGTGACGAGATCAGAGATGGGAGCGTACTTGTGCATCGCTGCCAACGGCGTTCCACCTTCCGTCAGCAAGCGCATGATGGTCCACGTCCATTGTAAGTGTAAGATACGTTCAGTTTAGAAAGAATTTCTGGTCGCTTTTATGATGTTTCTCATTCCATTCTTGCTGCGACATTTATATGGACGAGATTTGATATCATTAGAAAAATAAATAATAAACTAGGAAGGATAAGCGGCACATTCCATGACATAATCTGATGTTTACTGGACCGTGCATCATTGTGATAACTGAAGAGTAAAAGTCAACTAGATGCCACTTATAATTTCACTGTACTTCTTATAGGCTCAACATGTTTCTGGCACTACTATGCCCATCATCAGGAGATCGCGACTATAATGTTTATTATCACACTGGTCGTTTCGTTCTTGGTTTGCTGCATGTTGGAGTTTAGGTGCGGTTAGGCTGGAGTAGTGTCCGGGCTGCAGGCTAAAGCACGACTTTACCCTGCAGTCGTGCTTTAGCCTGCAGCCCGGACACTACTCCAGCCTAACCGCACCTAACCTTCAACCTACAGCAAACCATGAACGAAACGACCAATGTGGTAATCAACATTATAGTCGCGAGCTCCTGATGATGGGCATATTAGTGCCCGAAACATGTTGAGCCTATAAGAAGTACAATAAAATAATAAGTGGCATCTATTTGGATTTTATTCTTCAGTTATCCATGACATAAGTTCATTTAACTTCTTGCCGCATATAACACAGTGGATAGCGTTACAATTAAAAGACCCTTACACCGCTTAACTCTTTTATGCTTGCTTCTTTTGGGTAACTTAAAATGACGTACAGGTGTAAGGCATAGTTCACCCTAGGACAGGTCATAAAGGTCCAGAAGAGGTGTAGATGTACAGCCTCACAGTTTCTTTAACCTCGACCCTAGATGGAGGTGGGACGTGGGCTTTCAGCGACACTCCCCGGACCCTCTACTCCCGGGAAAGACCCGGTACGCATCGTTCAGGAGGCTAGGTGGGCCACACGGCCGATGTGGATATGTGTGGAAAATCTCGCTCACACCGGGATTCAATCCCCGGAAAATCCAGTCCGTAGCGCGTCGCGCAGGAAGACGGTTTTTAAATTTGTAATACTTAAAATGCATTTTCGAGGTTACGGTTTGCAGTCGGCAGTACGTGAAGGATTAGAAGTCCGTACAGTGTATCGAGGTCTGCATTGAAAGACCAGTCGATATTAACCGCAATCTGCCTGGCTGCACCTGGATCCCCACAGTTGCGGAAAATTTAAATTGGCAGGAATTAAATGTTCGCGGAGTGTTAGTGGTTTGCGCTTGTATCTGGAAAATGCTTGTATCGAATTTTGGCCGAGTTATCAGCTATTTTGAGGCCATTTGTGAATTTTCTCTGTTATCCAGTCCGATGACGGATGATATGTCTTTGGGAGTCACCTTATTTCCAAATATTTCCTATGCATCTTTCATAAAACATCCTACCACTGACGCAGTGCAGTCGGAGTTGCATGATGCTTCGTGACGTAATCATCTAAAAATATCTAGTGTAATTCATACATTAAGTGGTTAATTTTATTCCCCAGCACGCCTACAGAGTCTGAGAAACTAAAAAATTACATAAGCAATAAAATTGCGTCAGGATGTGCATAAAAAAGTTTGGTTGGATTTCGTCATGAGAAAAAAATCTCTTGGAAGATGTGGTTATAAGGTTAAACATAATATTAAAATAGATCCTCCAAGTGAGCTGCGAGGTTGTTGAATAAATTCACGTGGCTAAGGATAAGGCGCGGTTTCCGTTTTTGTGAAAATGGCAACGAATCTTTGGGTTTCATGAAATGGCCAGGAATTTCTTGAGCGAAGAAAAGATTTTTGGTTATCAAGACTTGTTGTGGTGCCTGAAGGGAGTTAGTGTAATTATTATTTGTATTTAACAACACTGTCACTACTCAAACTGTGTAAAATCTAATGACTGGATGTTCAGTGCAAAATTAATGTAGAAGTGAAGGGTCGTGGCTGATTTAGACTGAAAGAACTGGAGCATTACGAAGAGGATAGCATGCTCACCGAAATGAGAAGCATAGGTGCTTTGCTAAATACAAATTTAATGTTTGCCATCCCGAAGTGTTTAACACATATATAAATATACAATGAAGTATCAGTCAAACACCACAAAATTTTATTATTTTTATTATAGTCATAAACAATAATAAACATAATAAAGTTTTGTCGTGTTTGACTGATACTTCATTGTATATTTATATAGGTACTTTGCATTCACCCGCGGCTTTTGGTGACTTTTTTAATGAATCAGATTCACCTGAATTCATCATTGTGCGTAGTCTTCCATTACGTTACAGATTTTCCTTGGATATGTTAACAAATAAAACTGGACCACAATCTAGACCGATCGATCGGAAGCAGCGTTATGGTAGAATGGAAATTTTAAATAAAAGCCGACCAAGAAAAGCAGGATATACAGTTATCAACGTGAGAAAAGGCTCTAAGGCTTGCTCGTCGGAAACCTGTGTAGCCGTCTTAGTTCTACCACTTCTTACAGAGAAGACGGAACTTCGGCAAAGTTTGCACCGACCTAGCTATGTATGCATGAGAAAATACAAATAGCACATTATTTTGTTGTGTGCAGTAGTGTTTCATACAGTCTCTGGCAAAGAAGCTTATAGAAACTTCCAACGTTCTTAAGCCTTGTAGAATCTGTAATGCTTCAAGACCGGAGAGACAATGCGGCCGGTGTTGTTGCTGCTGCTGCAGCCAATGTTGTGGACAAAAACTCGTACTCTGAAGACGTTTGATTATTCCAGGCAAACCTATACAGGGCATACCCCATCTCAGTTAACTTTTATTTCAGGAGGAGATTCCTGAGGTGATGTTCGCAGGAACGTCAGTGGGTGACAACAGGCAGGACGTGTTAAATTAAAGCAGCACACTTCCCTAAGATGGATAGATCTGCATTGTTTTAGCCCCTACAGGTTCATGGCTTGCTGTGTTTTCCATGTGTTCTGACTTTAAAATACTCATGCATTTCGGTCATATATTTTTTGCGTATATTTCTCATGATTCCCAGAATCTACAGCGAATAATACATCGTTGACGAGTTTGACTTTGTACTGGAGAAAGTGCATGTTTACTGTGACGTAAGAATCGCGTTCTAAAATGCTGATCGCATCGAAGTCTTGTTTCGGAAATTTAGGAAATCACGTTACAGTTCTTACCATCTTTCTTAGCATTTTTTTGTGTCTCATCTTCATTCATGTCTCTGTTTTACGAATTATAATGGAATCCGATCTTGCCCCATTTCTTCTAGCAACTGTCGTTTCGGAGGAAAATATATATTACATCGATTTCAGACTTTTGCCACGGTGTAAATGAGGTATTCGCTTTTCTGGGTCGGAACGCAGTGCAGATTGGTACTCAGCTGCCGACCTTTCGAGAAAACCTGTCGATACCATATTCCGACGTTTCGAGACAAAAATCGTACTGTCTTTAATGGTCAAGTAACCTTCTTGGACCGCTTGACCCTTGAATAAGAGACAGATAGGATGTCCCGAAACGTCGGTAGCTAACTACCAATTTACCCTGCGTAACATCGTAGAAGAGCGAAAATCTCAATATGTATTAAAGTTGCATATATCGTGATTTAGTTTTAAGTTACTAAACTTACATTTTGCGAATCCCAGTGGCCGTGTTATCTAAGGCGTGAGTCTGCGGTGGCTCGCTTGCTGGGATTGTGGGTTCGAATCCCACTGGGGGTATGGATGTGTCTCCTGTAAGCGTTGTGTGTTGTCATGTAAAGCTCCCTACGTCGGGTTGATCACTCGACCAGAGGCGTCCTACCGAGTGTGTTGTGTCTCATTGTGGTCATGAATCCTCGATAATGATAAGACCTTGGCCCACTATGGTTGTTGCGCCATTGTAAAAAAGTTATAATTTATTTAAAGTAATTTTTTATGCTCAGTGCCATGAAAACGCATGGTAGAGTAACGATGGAGTTACGCGAATTCTTACCTTCGGAGCTACATAAGGTTTCAAGGCAGCTTTTAAGCCCCGGCCGCTTTATCACTGGACAAAACAGCCTCTCTTACCAATTTTATAGGAAATTTGGTTTTCACAAACAGCCGATCTTGTTTGCGAGAAATCCTGGCGCCTGCCAGGAAGGCAACCCAGATACCTCGGTCTTGCAGCCGATAGCATAGTAACTATACTGACTGAGATGTCAAGTAATGAATTAGGGATTAGTATTCGGGGTTAGATTTACTGTCGTACGTTCGGTTTCAACTTCCCTCCCTCTGTAAGTAGCCCCATGGAACACTGCCCAAAATATGCATGCTAATACTCCTATAATCACAAATTTTCCCGAAGTGCCTCTGACGTAGGGGTTTACTGCCCTGCTGACAAGAGTCCACCACTAGCCCTCAACTCTATCCAGTTGAATCCAGTCCCCATTTTACAACCTGTTCCTCTACATCACATCCCTAATGCCACGGTTACTTTATGCGCCACAAGGTTTAACACTCAAAAGTCTACATCCAAGCCACATTGTGTATTTATGTGCCCTGTATGGTTCTCAAAACAAAGATAGTCAGTTCCTTACACATCGTCAATTCATTGATTTTGTAATGGGTAATTTTTTTTTCACTGATGTTTCACTTCTATGTCACTTTTGTCATTCTTATACATTTATTCAAATTGGTTAGAGGAATATTTTTTTATTTGTGGTCAAACACGCTGTACTTATTTTCTTCGTAATAAATCTTTAAAAATGGATTGTAAAATGGAGGCGTGGTGTGTTTACTGCGCGTTACGGAATACATCCTTAAGTAAAGTGCAGATTAATTTCACACCAGCAATCGTGAATTATATTGAATATTCGGAAATAAGCTGATCAAAGTCAAAACCTTTGCTCTAAAAACCACCAGATTGTTTTTCCCAAATATACAATATAGTATTAAGCAGTGAATACAAATTCCGCAGCCTTATTTCAAGCCACCTCTTCTTACCACGCCATGATGTGAATGCTACCACAATCAGAAGGACAATCGCGTGAAGATTTTGGAACCGTCTAATAAAGAGGTACTTTCCCTGCTCCATAATTAAAGAGTCTCTTCCTTCACCCTTCTCTTTGCTTTTCTTCTACTCTTCTGTTGTTTGTTCACCTCTCTCGTCGCCTTTATTCTGTTAGGAAAAGAGGGTATCTATTTTAAAAACCCTAGAGTGACAGGGATTTAAATATATTAAATATATGTGACATTGTTAGAAAAGATATAAAGTTCAACCTATAACAGGCCAAGAAGACCCAGAGAGGGAGCAGAGTTATAGCTCCACTCTTTCTTTAACTTCTGCGCTAGATCGGGTGTGTCGTTAACGCCACGCCCCGGCCGATTTACCCCCGGGAAAGAGATCCGGTATCCATTTTACAGGAGGCTGGGTGGGTCCCAGGGCCGGCCTGGACTTGTGTGAAAAATCTCGCCTCACCGGGTTTCGATCCCCAGACTGTCCAGCCCGTAGTGAGTCGAACATTGTAAGTAGTATTTTTTTTTCCTCAAAATGTGCGCTTTCAAATATGTATGCTTGACGAAGACCGAGAAACTGGACAGTGAACAAACTCATGCTGTCGGTCTGAGTAACGCCTTATCAACGACTTTGACTACATAATGGTCAGACTCACTGACAGCTTGTCATGAGCCGCTTGGGGTCTCTACTTCGTGACAGACAGACAGACACACTGTCAGTTGCAGAGTGACTTGGTTTGATCTTAGCTTTGATGACTGAACTGAAATTTGATCGTGTAGAGATTCACTTGAAAGTCAACAAACACTTAAGAGATCCTATTTATCTTACACGACACACAATTCAGAACTATCCAAAAATATACACAATATGAGACAAACAGGGGAATCTTTTATTCAACTGAAATGAAACAGAACGCAGGCAAATAAAGAAATAACTTTATAGACCATCGACATTTATCAAATTTTTGTATTTTCTCAAATGTTGATAAAATTCCACCTTTATATTGTCACAAGGGTCCACTGCTATTCTCTATCCGAAATCAAAGATTTCCATAAAATTGTAGTCCATTTCTTAGAATTCTCTTCAAATACAGTTTTCCTTCAGACATGTAGGTGTTCCACACGGTGCTTCACACTCATATTTTCCAAAAAAGCAAGAAATTAAAAATACTGAAACACCAATAAATATAAGGGCAAACACATGCACACAGTATTGAGGTATTCCGTATAAACGGACGGATATACTCGTATATCCAAAGTATACCCCAATATATCCATATCCTGCAAAGAATGTAGTAAATATATTTAAGTAACACACCAACAAATGCGCATATATAGGCTTTAATAATCTAAAATTTACATTAAAACACTTAAAACGCTCCTACATGTTTCGATCATACGATCATCCTCAGGAAGCATACTTTGTTCTTTGCTAAGTTACACTTTAAAACACTCAGTTATTTGTTGTAAATCACTCAGTGTTTTAAACTGTAAATTTAGCAAAGAACAAAGTATGCTCCTTGAGGATGATGGTATGATTGAAACATGTAGGAGCGTTTTAAGTGTTTTAATGGAAATTTTAGATTATTAAAGTCTATATATGTGCATTTGTTGGTGTGTTACTGAAATAAACTACAAAATGCACTGTGCAACGATAAAGACAGTAGTAAATATAATTTTTATTTTGAGTATTTGCTTAAGGAAGGACACAAATACATTGCGCAGTCTGAAAGGGCCTTTCTTGATTACTGTATCAATTCACAGAGCACGTATAATTCCTTGTATGTCCCAACGCACTTCTTCCTCAGCGATGACAGACTTGAAGAGAATTTGTGTATGATACTTTTATAAACTACGAATCCTTCAAAAGGGGACACGCGTTGCATAACGAACGTGTAGTGCTGTGCGGAGACGAATTTTGAAAGGGGTGGCACAAAGATAGAAATGTGTAAAGAAATCATCTCAGACAGTCAAAAAGAAGGGAAGTCGTAGCACGTCTTTACTTGCAGACGTCATTCCGGATAATTGTCACAAGTTTCGGCAAGAGGATTCTCTTTACTAACTAGAGCGATCAGACAAGGAATAGCATTACACTTGTGACAAATGCCAGATGCGGAGATCCGTAGGAGTCCCTTGAAAATTTTATTGAGCCAAAATCCACTCGCTGTATTTGCAGATCTCATTAAATTCAGTTCTGTACTGAACCTCAGATTCATATACTTTCGTGCTCCATCAATTGTATTCTCGATTTTCCGTGCGCAGCTTATCCGGTTGACCTATTATCCGCAGATGACCTTAAGTTGCTAACGACTAATCACGAATGTGAGAAATCACGTGATTTGGGGCCGAGTGCTTGAACAAAATCCTAACCCGAAGCAACAAGACAGGCTAGGTACATATGAAAGTAACATTGATGCCCGTTCGCGTAACAATTTTTGCCTCACAAAAACAAGAAATATTACGTATTCTGAGTGTTTGTTTGTACCCATAGTTATCCAGCACACAAAGCGCATGCGCCATATTATATTTTCATCTGTATCTTGTCTGACTGTACTTAATTTTTCACATTATCTCATAAACAGAACGATTTTCAGAAAAAAAAATTAGTGAGCTTGTGTGTATTGATTTTCTCTACAACGTTGTCTGAGATAATTCTCTTTCTCAGAAAGATTCAGCGAGATATTTTCATAAATGTACGTACCTCTTCATGTAAAGTTCCGGTTATTCTAGAAAGATTTCAATCAAATTTGAATTTTTTCGACATCGAAATGATCGAAGGTTAGCATTCGTGAAAATTCTTCCAGTGAGAGCCAAGTTGTTCCATGCAGACGGACGGACAGAGATATAGACAAGCAGACAGATACGGCGAAACTAATAGTCATTTTTCGCAATTTTGCGAAAGAGCCTAAAGTCGCTGATTATTTTTATAAAAAAATAAGCATTAGCTATGCACGTATTATTTATGGAAAAATAAATTAGGGTGTTAGTTTTTGCTTATTGCTCACTGAAATATATGTTTCGAATTATAACCTACGTGTTTCTTAATTATCCATGCGGTCCCTTCCATACCATTACCCGCATAATCGAGAGTAAACTATACTTACTCGTACATTTAAAAACAGATGAAAATTTTAATTCACAAAGAAAATTATCCCTGAAGTATTATTTTATTGCAATGATTCGTGCGTCTTTGTTAGTTATTGGGCCGGATGCTAACGAATATATTATTTCATATTTACACGATGGCTCATTACTCTTTGTCTAATCACTTTAAACTTCGGATTTGATAAAACTGGAGGAATTTCTTCATTAGCGAAGCAGCCAGTAGATATTCAAAGCGGAGTGTTCTCCGTTCAGACAGTCTTGCTTCTGGCGTCGTAAACGTATCAAGCCTAATCAAGCCAAATAGAGTCCGACGCACTAAGATACAGCAAACACAAGCCCTTCAGCTGTTGGTATACTAAACGAATCATGACCAATCAAGTCAAATAGAGTCTGGCTCACTAAGATGCTGCAAAGGCCGAACCTCAGTGCCACTCAGTTTCAGACATGCAGTGTAATACAAGCAGGTCTTTGGCGAAATTTTGTTCTTGGCTAATATATACACCTCTGCAGCGTCTTGTGAGTCACAATCAGTTCTGTCGGTGTGCCAGTAAAACTAGTATTTCAGACTCAGGCACCAGAATAAGATTGAACATGATACCGAAGTTGGCCGTTGGACCTGGTTCTGTGTCAGATTCATCAATCTTGTTCTATCAGCATTCTTTATTTCTTCTTTGGTCACTTTTATTTTATCTTCTATTTTATTTCCTGCCGTCTAAAATTGTTATCTCTGGATAACTTTCGATTAATCGTGGTGATTTGTTTAATTACGCCTTCAATACTTCAAGTTGAAGACCGATTAGCTTCTCAGGATGGACTCTGGGACTCAGTTGATTTAGTTATTCCTCATGGTAAAAAAAACAACAGAAATTCGCGCACAAGCGATGCACAGTCTGGTTCGTTATTAAATATCAGAAATATGTTTTGAAACGTTTAGTTTTGATATACACGTTACTGCCAAACTACCCAAGTTATCAAATTTTCAAGCTAAGGGCATCTCGTAGCTACGGCGAGATACGTCGCGTTCAACAACTATCGGAAATTTTCCCACAGCGTGTTGGAACTTTGTCGTACCGAAATGATAAACCCTGCCGCACAGATAGGGAACATATTCAAGCAGCCACGGTAGAACATTTTCCGTAAAATTCCCATATTTTTTAGCACTTAACCTGTCGAAAAGAAATTAGAGTCCACGTAATGCCTGTCACAGTACTAGCCCGAATATTCACGCTGAAGCATATGTGATATGCACATTCACCTGAAGCATGATTGTCCCGTGCGTGGCGATGATTGTTGTGAACACTGAACACGCCCTCACGCGTAGAACATGTTTCATCTATCCACGTACTGTAGTGTAAAATTACCTTATGTGCTGCGTGCTGAAGTCGTAGCCTATCAAAAATTGTATCCACCTGGTAAAGTTATGCACTCTGCGATTGTGGTATGGATGTTGTTGGGCGTTAGTAAGTACTGCCAGGGCAGACGGTTTGGACAGTCCCAATTCTCGTGCGAGTTTGCGTGAGCTTCTTCATGGGTTTTCTTTACACAGCTGCAATTATGTCATCTGCATTAGCTGGTGTTATCACATTTCGTGGCCGATCTCCATTTACATATGCAATAAGCACAGCCCTTCCTGTCTCACTGAGACACTGTTGCAATCATCGAATCACATTAACGGTTGGATGACACCGACCAAAATGCCAGTGCGTAGTACAGCGCTTCAGTACCAGCTGGAGAGTTACACGCTATGTGGGTTAACGGCATGTCACATTATTTGTCGTGTGTGTATCCCATTAGTCGATCACAACTGACTCCTCCTCTGAACTGTGTTTTGAATACACCCAATAGTGCCCTTTATACTTGCAGTCCGAGAAATGTGTTACCCCATTTGACGGTGCCTTTTCTAATGAGAAGTAAAAGTTTCATAACATAATTTGTATAACGTTCAGGTGACCGTGCATCATGATAAAGTCTTATAATAAAACCAAATAGATGCACTAATTTCTCAAATTTATTTTTGGAATAAAACTACATGTATCGGACAATTCCTCTGTCCATCATCAGGAGTTTTTCACTGTACACACAGCAATTGTATATGTCATACAGGTTTGCTGATAGCTTGCGAGCAGGATCAGGACGGAACTCAGTACAACTGTTGTGTGTACAGTGAAAAACTCCTGATGATGGACAGAGGAACTGTCCGATACATGTAGTTTTATTCCAAAAATAAATTTTCGAAATTAGTGCATCTAATTGATTTTATTATAAGAACTCTGAATAAAATTCGGCTGATTGTTCAACAAGGAATCACAATGTGGGTACTTCTTACTCGAATTACGAGTACTTTTCACGCTGTATAACGTCGAATGATAGTAAGGTAGTGAAAAGGAAAAAGAAGAAAACTCTCGTAGCTAATGTAAGGTACTATCCTCTCATTTGGTTAGAGTAACGGAAGAAAAGTTCGAGGAACTTTGGGCAGGATGGTTGATATAAGGAGTAATATTTGAGAACGTGACCTTCTAAACACGCATCAACAATGATAATTGTTGGACCAAAAGTTGGGTTTTAAAACATTCTGTTTATACAAAGGAAACTTGTTGGTCTGTGTTATATTGAAACACACAGAATGCAAAGGATCAAACGTATGCGGTTCTTTTGGCGAATCTCCACTAATAATCCTAGAATGGACTCAGCTCGGAAGTCTGAAGTCGAAACAAACATGTGGAGTGTTAGATTCAGGGTTACAGTCCGCAGGACAACATCTGGAAATACCTGCAGTTCCCAGAACTATTCTGTATTCTACTTGGCATGTAGAACTATTTTAATCGTTTTATCGAAATCGTAAGCCTTATTACCTATATTTAATTAAAATGTTCAAAGTGGTCTAGAGGAAACATTTCTCAGACTTTACAGGAACCCCGCCCATTAACAACTTGACGTAGTTGTAAAACTATTTTTTTGATCTGATCCCTTCGAGTAGCGGTAGTCTTGTAGCATAGTGGGAGAGAAGGAATTCCAATAAACGATTACTGCAACCAAGCAAGGAAACAAGCCAGGGTAAAGTGGAGGAGGGTAAAGGAAGCCCTTCATTCGGGTTCACTCAACTCACTAACCAGCGAAAACACGAATCTCTTCTCCGTTGCTTCTCAGCCGCATCAAAAGCCAACAAGCGGTGTTAGTATTACCCGTGTGCCCTCAGGATGGACCAACATATAACCCTGCCTCATGACCTCTCCTACCTCTTATGAAACCAATATTTCTCTACAGCTAGTTCATAGAGCGTGTCTGTGAAATCAATAACTACAGGCATTTGGAACCTTCAACATACATTTCTGTACAGAGTTAACCCCTTTGTTAATACTTACATTGATCTAGTGCAGTTTGAAGCTATTGTTACAGGACTTCTATTTTAATGATTCTTTATAAATAATAACAAGAAACCAAATAAATGATGGAGAGCATTTTTGTAAAAAAAAATCTTTACTAAATACATATCTGAAAATAAAAATATACAGGATGTGTCTAAGATGCTTGGATACACTTCTGGCTTAACTTCCGTGAAAGGAAAAAAAGAAAAAGTTCAAATCGACAAATGTCTGGAAACAGTATTTGAGCTACAGCCTAACAATGTGTTGACTTCTGTTCGTTAAAGTTTTTCCTGTGGGGACACTTAAAAAAAACTCCAGTTCATGCACCTCCAACTGAAAGTGAAGAAACACTTCACCAAAACATTTTTCATGTATGTCAAGCCATTCGCAAATATCCAACACATTTGAAAGGGTGCGAGAGTCCGTGTGTCCAGTAGTTCAGATGTAGGACATTTGTGGAAATTGTGAATTGTGACTTCATAACAATAAGAACCTAACAGTTAAATTGGAAGTGTGTGTGTGTGTGGTAAATGAATTGTATCATAGTTAAGGTATTTATTGTTGAAAGTAATCTTTCAGTTAAACTAAAAAAACCATTCATTTCCGGATGTTTATGTGAACAATTTCTTTAATTTGATGTGAAAAACCACCCTTGAAGTTTGCCCAAGCATTTTATTTACACCTTGTATTTGGAATATACATAAAATTTAACTTGAAAAGGAAATTAAGAAAGTTGCTTTTAACTATAACTTCGTTACTTCGTAATATTATCAAGATAACTGTATCACGTAAAGTATATTGCATGGTCGTCTCGATTGTGATATATTTCAGACCGATGCCAGTATTTCGGAGATATAACTTAGGGGCTTGAAGTGTGGCTAAATGCAGCCAGGTTATACAATATAAGCAGGTTTCAAGGAATGTGAATAACCAGATCCATGGGTGGGAGTGGAAGATACAAGCCAATGCTACTTATATGCTGACCCCGTCTTCACCTTGCTCATCTCGACCCTGATGGTGGACGTGGCATGTGTATTCGAAACGCTGGTGTTCATGAACACATTTTGCATTGTTTCTGAACCCTGAAGAGCACAATGTGAATAATCGCAGCCATGAACATCTGAAAGCTAACAGTCATGTACCCACGGAATTACTGCAGTAGGTACTACCGGACCAACTGCATGCAACATTCGCTGTTGAGTGGTAAACACTTCCGCTTTCAATTCAGGAAGTGTCGGATTAAATTCTCGGCCTCTGGCACAGGCAGAGGTATTTCGCTGTTTTCCTTACTCCCTCCAGAACAATTTTACAATATTATGTAAAGAAGGACGTGAACGCTTCCTTCAACGTCCCTCAGATCTCGGCCCGTAAATCGGCTGTCTTGATTGAAGTTGTCTGTGGCCTTCCAAGTGCCTCGAGACAAAAGATGTATTGGGCTTACCTCAATTCAGGCTCAGATCACTTCCTTGAACATTGTTTGTTTTCCATTCATTATACAGATTGTCTCTGTTATCGTGTCCTTGAGTGTGGAAGCTGAAGCTTTTTCTAAACCGATGCAGGTGTTCCTTGTAATGCACAGGAACACGATACTAGAGAGACCCCTACTTTTACCGACATGTCATTTGACGCTATGTACATATCGATGAGTTTGCCGATTTTCTGAGTGTGAGTGTACACAAGACTGCAAGAGATAACACCATTTACAGCGCTAAATAATCTAACTTACTGACCGCATCCATAAATGAATCTAAATTAAACACAGTCAAGTCATTGTTGCTTTATATTAAGCAAGTACGTTTTCCCGTTTGTAGCCACAAATCAAGGCACACGGAAAACTTTTAAAGACCCAAAGAACCATTCGCTATCAGTTTCTAATGAAGCCGACTAGGTGCACACTTCTTCTTAGTGTATTTTTTCAACTTCTCTACGTGTTTCGGGCAACTATGTGCCTATCTTCAAGAGAACTTACTGTATCTATGCGACATTGGTATTTTTCACTCCGTGTGGTTGACTTTCTGGTCTGCAGACCGGACAGCCACCCATACAGAGTGAAAAATACCAGTGTCGCATAGATACAGTAAGTTCTCTTGATGATGGGCACATAGTTGCCCGAAACATGTGGAGAAGTTGAAAAAAATACACTAAGAATAAGTGTGAACCTAGTCGGCTTCATTTGAAACAGAGTATGCAAGGATGCGCGGTCAACAAACATTAAAAACATTCGTTACGTTCTACGTGCATGATTTGCTGTAAATATGTGAAAATCCCTCAGAATGCCCTTGCTGTAAAGCGCGATGAGCTACCATCATTGCTATTAAAGCTAACAATTTGGTACCGACTGTGCAGTCTCTTCAAATACCTAGCCGAAATCCAAAGATATATAATGGTAACTCGTTGTTCTTTAATTGGTTCTGAGAATTTAATCCCCGTGTCTAATACCCACTATTGATATTCATTTGTTTTTTGTGCACCGTATTTAATCAGTAAATCTTCATCTATTCGTGCTATCTACTCATTGTGTCTCCCATTCGCCAGCTGACTACACAGCACTGGTTACTCATACATACTTTTACAACCAGAATAATGGAAACGTGGAAACCTTGGCTCTATTCTCTCGGGGCTGTTGCTGTCCATCGGGCATTAAATTTAGCGTTTCATAATGTAATTCCTATATTAACATATTATAAATATAAAGTATATGCAGTAATAATGCGGAAATTTGTAAATACTCTATATTGATCTTTTCGTGGAGAGGGTTACTACGTGATTTCGCTGAACACCGTCAGTTGAGCCGATTTGTAGTCATTCCGCATGCACACGAAACATACAATTAGAAGCGTATGTACATGGATACAAACTGTGTAATATCAACGTTAAGAAATATAACAGATTCATATTAAATCAAAAGCCCCGTATACTAGTTGTTGTGTTTATGTCCGTTAATTATTTAATTGTTAATTTCGTGAAAGAAATAGGATAGCTATGTAGGCCTACTTGAATGTGCCGCTTCCTGTGGCCGGGCGGTCTAAGGAGTGGGTCTGCGGCTGCTCGCTTGCTGGGATTTAGGGTTCGAATCCCGCCGGAGGCATGGATATCTGTCTCTTGTGAGGGTTGTGTGTTGTCAGGCAGAGGTCTCTGCCTCTGGCCGATCCCTCGTCCAGAGGAGTCCTACCGAGCGTGGTGTGTCTGAGTGTGATCGTGAGGAGCCACCGGCCTGCTATGGGCTGTTTCGCCATGAGAAAGAATACAAATACACTTAAAAGTGATTGTAATATAACACTTGTGCTATTGTTATTTGAAATGTGAACTAAAATCGTGGCAAAACGTTATGATGGAAGTCTCTAAGATTTCTGTAATCAGTAAGAGTACGAATACTAACGAATATTGTATTTGTTGTTGTTGTTGTATGACATTAGTGCCGGAATACGTCAGCCTGTCGGTCACTAAATGCAACAGTAATGGTATATTGGGTTGTGGGTCTGTGCTCTTTTGTTTATCTGCTGTTCGGATGAGGACTCTTTGTTACTGGTCGCGTAACACAATCATGTAGGTAACTCGCACGTCCATTGTACTGTGACGACTAGCGGGGCCTCATGGCAATGTAAATCCTTAATAACCAACACTGTGTGTGAATAGGTAAATATTTTTGCAAATATTTGCTTTTTACCTTTAAATAGTTGGCATTTAGTACATATTAATTCTCATAATTCTCCGGTAGGCTACCATTGACAATTTAAATCTCTGTACATCACATAAGATTAAGCTGTTTTCGAAACTGTTTGTAACTGGATCTCTAAAGAATCTGTTGTGAGGAACTGGAGCAAAAACTTAAACTTCTGATATGGACAGATATTTGTAAAATACAGGCTCAAGTTGCATTTTTTTTGCCAAAATGTAAGTAAATTTCTAGATTATCAGAGAAATTTAGGTTTTGCCGTTTGAGTTACAACAATTTACTGAATTTACTGTTGTATTTTACTGCACTAAAACTAAAAAAAAGGCAATTAATTATTACATGCCTCATCATTTCGAGATATAGAAATCTACTTAAAAATGTTCTAGTTCCAGACATTTTCTCTATAGTCTCTTCGTTTCACAGTCGCTTCACTATGGTTCCATCCATTCTCCGATTAAAACATTATTTTCCTTCTCTGATCCGCAATCTCATTTAACAAACTGAGCAGTTGATATTCAATATATTCCTTGTTATGACACCTAAAGTTTAAATCAAGTGCCGCCAGCTGACCCAGTCCCGAACCAATGACATTATATCCCTCCTTCTGCATTTAGATTGTATGTTCACTCGTTTTTTGTGATTATCACCACAAAGGTTTTAGACACTTCATATCTTCCCACGCAATTCTGGCAAAGAACATTCTTTGTGCAAGTATTTACATACCACCCTGATTTTTTTAAAAAAAATCATCATTACAGGTTTTCTTCAGTTTGACATCTATTGGTCCAGGAATTTATTAGAGAGGAAGATTAGTCTTTCCCTTTCCGTATCAATGAGTTGTTTTGGGTGGAATGAGGGTATCTTCTCGTAATTTTCCTGAACAGAATTATACGTTAATTTAAAAATACAGAAACGAGAACTGGATTACATAGACATTCCGCTGTTAATCCTCAAACGTGTCCAGCACTGTATCTTCTAAATAAATTCTTTCCCACACAGGACAACTTTTTTAATGCGGACATTAATGACTTCAAAGCCGAAACTCGTCCTGTGAACCCATTCAGAGCGTCAGACAAAGTAAAACCCTTTATCACATGTTTGTCGCTGTAAATAAATCTTTGAAACTCCGGTTACCGGGCTGAACATATACTCAGATGTGTCAGAACGCTTAGACTGACAAATTAAATGAATGTTTGATTAACCAACTAAATAGTTATGAAATGAGCAAATATGAATTCATTGAAATCCATGGATATGACTCTTTATCTTTGCCAGAAATACGGTGTCTCTATCCTGTATTATAGTGCGCATTGTAATAATCATTTTTCGTTCTCCTTGAGATGGAAAGATACCTTCATTGTCTGCACTAACTATATTACACGAGCTGCATAATACAAAACTTCCCCTGTTCCGTTGTAACCTAAATTGCAAACTCACTTCGTATGAATTAGTTTAAACACAGTCCTAAACGGATTCTGAAGAAGGAATTAGCACTTTTCTCCGAAATCTTGAAACCTCTCTCGTAGAAAACTACAGTACGCCTCATTCCAGACGACAGCAATTTTAATTTTCCTGGCTGCTGTGTTTTCAGACAAATTTTGCTTGCGTGTTCTCTGAAAGTACAAGCCCGTTTTTGACTTATATAATGTGCTACAAATCGGAAGGTCGCTGGTTCGATCCCAGCTGGTTTCAGCGGATTTTTCATTGACATAAAATTTCTCCGATCGCAATATGGCCCTGGGGTCGATTCAAACTACAACAGAAATGAGTACCAGGAATATTTCCTGAGGGTTGAAGACAGCCGGTGCGCAGGACTGATAACCTTCATATGACAATTGTCTTGAAATCTGCAAGTCTCAACCTCCTGGAACTCTCAGGGCCTGCCCAGGCCTGTACAGAGATTGTTTTATATAAATGTATTTTAACGTGGAAAACACGGAGAGCGGCGGCTGTCGCACTTTGGTCATATTAGAACACACATTTTCCACACACTTTGTAAATGTAGCCACTTATAGCTAAATAGCCTACGCTAATCACAAAAATAACAGGAATTTATAATATGCAGGTATCTTCGGCTCACTGCAAAGAGTGACAAATACAAATATTGAGAAATTTGAGACAGTATTACTGAGTGTCACGAAATTCATGTGCTTTTATTAGGAAAAGATTTTTTATGCATGACAGTGTACGAATGAACGTAGTCACGTTCTGACCAAGTAAAAAATGGAAGTACTGTGTAGGTGTGTCTTTGCCTACTTGGTCACTTTTATGACGTGCTCAACTGCAGTAGAACGTGACCAGAGAAGATATGCAGCGAATAATGTTAACACTTCTAAAAATAAGCATGCAAGTCGATAGAACACCTTTGAGGGTGTGACGTTTGATTTGAAATGTATACTCCAGATGCCTTCTTCGTTAATGTAAGAGATTTTCTGTGCCAGAGAATTCTGGGTCTAGGCATCTGCTCCACCTCACAAGGCATTCTACATTGCATGCTCTCAGATCAATGGCTAAAGGGGAAGCTGTGAAATTGGTACAGCTTTGTTGCAGTTATTGCACTGGATAATGCAACTTCCCAAACACGTTAATTAGATCTCATTGTAGCGGCAAGAAACGAAACGAATTCTTCGAAACTGCTACTTAGTGCACAGTTAGTTTTTTCTTACACATCCGAACCTAGTTGACCTAATTAATCAAAATCTCTTTGCCTAGAAATGACTAATTTAGGGTTTATCTAAAGTATTTTGCTGATTTTTTAAAATATTTTCTAAATTCTCAAATAATTTTTCTGAACGCAATGGAGGCTTGTAAATCTCGGCCAGAAATTCCGCATTATCATTAATCTTCCTTCTAAGATTCGGTATGATTGAAGACTTCAGTTTCTAAATTTGAGTTAAGGCAGAATGTGTGAAGTGGTATCATACATTTGCTGAACGCATTTTTGTGGCATGTATTATATTTAAAATGTTGTGATTTCTTTCATACTTTACATTACGTTTCGCTTCTTTTTCTATGACCTTCTAAGTCCTTTGTATGTTTATTAATAATTTATACCGGTACGTATGTTAAAAATCATACAAGATGTTCCACAACACGAAATTGAAACGGAGAGCGTGTGGGATGGATGTTAGATTTTGTTCTGCAAGAATCATCTGCATTCAAAGAACGTATGAGCTCCAGGGAAAGGCAAATGAGGTTTCATTCTCCAGACGCGAGTTGCAGCTGTCTACAGTTATAGTGAATATACGTAGAGCTGTTGAGTCAAGAAATCCAGTATGTGTGGAGAGGCTGGGATATTAAACGTGTACAGAAATAGAAGACAGAATCGTCATAGTTTGTACTATCAAAATATTATCCTTGTAAATAACCAAATTGAAGCACAATTTTTTCTTGTATGTTTATTTCTATTCTCTACATGTTTCGGTTAGCCATGTGCCCGCTATCAGGAGAATTATTGTATCAACGCGACACCTGGCTTATGTCATCTACACAGAGTGACATAAACCAGGTGTCGCATTGATACAATAATTTTTCTGATGATGGGCACATGGCTGCCCGAAACATGTAGAGAATAGAAATAAACATACAAGAAAAAGTTATGCACCAAGTTGGTTATTTACAAGGATCATACAAGGATGCACGGTCAATAAAATATAAAATTATCAAAAGAGTAAGGAGTGACTGCATCAAGGAGGAAAAAATTGAGAGACAAATTGCACAAATCGGATAGTTGCGAAATGTGTAACATCATTTTAACTGCATAATACGTTCCGGGGGGGGGGGGAAGATTTTCGAAGACTTAAACATACATGCTATTATAATATGAGAATGGATTATACCAAATTCAAAAATTAAATTCTTATTCACCATGAAGTCAAGAACGGTTTGAATCTGGACAATGTTTGCCACCATTCCTTTCAGCAAGTTGTCTGCTTAATTTTTTTTCCGAAGGATGAGCATATTAAAATATACAAAACTATAAGGCACGCATTTTTTGTGTGCCGCATTAAGGAAAAGACATACAAGCAGATTGAAGGTGCTTCAGGATAATGTACTGAGAAGAATACTTGAACCTGAGAGGGTGGGAAAATGAGAGACTGCATAAAGGGAAACTTAAAGGAAAATTGACTTAAATTGTAGAATACAAGCGGCTGAACCTCTGGCTCGATATTTCTGAGTTGCGGCTTGCAGGTTGATAATAAATCCGGCTGGATCTAACGGAGTGGTTAAAACTGATCATGAAAATTCTCCCAAATGTTTATTCTTTTGCGTTTTTATTTATTTTTCCTTTCTTTCTTCATAATTTCTTACCCAAAGAAACGATCTGGTAATGTCATTCAGTACTTCACCAGTGTAGTATCTAGGTGGACACTTCGTGTCAGTGGAATAAATTCATTATTGTGTTATTCTTTCGTTTAGACATTTTATTTCTTGGACGTCTTCGATTGAAGAAAGGTTTCTGCAAGTGACAAACCTGCACAGGCCCTGCACTGTTCATAATTACAGCTGTGAGAGTTATTTTACTTCATTCGAAGGTCTACAATAGTAAAATGCTGCCATTACCATAGAATTTTACAACAATTATAACTAAAGAATTAGTTGTCTGAGAAGGCTTATGGGTCCCAAAGTCATAACTTTCTTCTCCACGTATAAATATTTTAAAATAACGCCTTGTATTTACTTCACATGCCAAGTAATAAGCTAAATGGTTGTTTGACCGTGCATCTTCCTCATGAAATAAAATGAAATGCCAACTTGATGCAATGAGGTAATTTTATTGATGTTTACTTAGCTCTACATGTTTCGAGCACATACACCCATCATCAGGAGCATTAGATGTTGATTTGCAGCGTATGGTTTTCTGTACCGAGTTTGTGGATGGGTGGTGGTCTTGAGAGCCGCTGCGTAGGTCGTGTTTATGGTGCGGACGGCACCATCCGCACCGTACACACGACCTACACAGCGGCTCTCAAGACTACCATCCATCCACAAACTCGGTACAGACAACCATATACTGCAACTCAACATCTAATGCTCCTGATGATGGGCGTATGCGCCCGAAACAAGTCGAGCGAAGAAAATATCCATAAAATTACCTCGTTGCATCAAGTTGGCATTTCACATTATTTCACAATAAACTGAACTTAACATTTTGTAATGATATGTTGTTCACTCAATGGAACTGAGATTATTTAAGATTCTGTAGCTTCAAACGGCATCACGATCGTCAATATGAATATAAACATATAGGGAAAGAACCAGTTGTAGAGTAATTTAAGTTTTCTTCTGGAATTCTCATGAGGGCCTAAGAAAAACTGTGACATCTGTAAGTCACTAAAGACGGCTTTAAAGCCGAGGTTTGGGATCGGGACCTCCAAATTCGAACCGGAAGTACTACATAATCGATATCGATTGTCGGCCTTTTAAAAGAACACAGGTAGCATGTACACTAACAATTTTGTGGTCTTTTTTGGCCACCGTTTTTGACCCAACCAGCATCCTGTACAAAGGGTACTGGGTCTCTTCCTCGGCGGTAAGGCGGTCGGGACGTGGCTTTGACCACTCTTGCCCTTCCAGCACTGGGCTTGTTTATCGGTAGAACTATACGTTTACCTCCTCTGTGCCTTCGTTTATGTTATGAGTTGACCTTTAACTTTATATAAATGTGTGAGCATTTTGAGAAGACACTGCTTTGTAGTTTAATTTCAAATATTCGTATATAGCATAATGGTATCAAATAATCTCACTTATTCGCCGAATGCTTATAATCAACTGTCAAGTGTCCTTTAATTGAATCCTAGTGTTAAAGACAACACCAGAGTCCCAAACTGGACGGAACCTGAGTCATTCCTTGTTGCCACTCTCAGAGCGTACAGTCCTGGCCCCTTTTCGTGAGTTAATCTCATCTGAGCTTTTTTTTTTACATTCATTGTTCCGTGCATCATTACAATTGTTCCAAAATTCCGTGCATCATTACAATTGTTCCAAAATAATTACCAACAAGATGACACTTTTGGACTATCCTTTATTTCAGGGTTAGTCGTCCTTCACTCTAAATGTTTCGAGCTTCAAGGAGCTCATCATCAGGAGTTTCACTTTTTTACTGTACAGGCAGCCTCCGGCATACTGTGTAATCTTTTGCTGTATTGCACCCGTTCCCCTACGTCGGGAACAGAACACGTAAGGGAAAGGGTGCAATACAGCAAAAGATTACACAGTATGCCAGAGGCTGCCTGTACAGTAAAAAAGTGAAACTCCTGATGATGAGCTCCCTGAAGCTCGAAACATGTAGAGTGAAGGACGGCTAACCCTGAAATAAAGGATAGTCCAAAAGTGCCATCTTGTTGGTAATTATTTTGGAACTGATCTGAGCTACTCGTCGATTTTATTGAAATTATTCTTGAAGTCAATCATCCTAGCAAAACTGGATGAGCTAGCTGTACATACAGCATAAAAATGCTTTTATTAGTGGCTCTGAATATACAATTTAAATTCAGATGGAATAATTAAAATTCATCCAGTAATTGGGATTAGTATAGACGTTGAAATATGCAATAAATTAACCCGGAACGGAAATGGTTTCGAGCGACCCACACTCTACTTATCATGGGTGACCCCAACTTCCAGACAAATAAAGAAAACATACATTTCTGGCATTGTCAGATATTAACAAAGAATAATTTATTTTACTCTGCCTAGGTAAATTTAATTATTACTCCCGGTTATTTTGTATTGATTATAATAAAATTATTGCGCCCTAATAATGAAGAATGATGTGTTTTCATTATATCCCACACGCAGAGGGATCGAACGTAACGGGTAGTGTGTCTCCTGTGGAGCTGGCTATGCGTGAGACAGTATTTACTGTTTACAGGCCTGCATTGCGCAACGTGACCCAGACTTGCTCAGTGAAAGAGATGAACTTCAAGATAGTATATCAATATTTGCTTATGATAATGTTTTATTAATATTAATTGCAAGCTTCATAACTAAATACTGAAAAGAATTTTTATTTATTGGCGGTAAAATTCATACGAGTGTAACTGATTTACTGCACTTTACGGTCCAAGTAATGTGTTATAATTAATGCGCACACGTGATTTCACCTCCGTGTAGATTAAAGGAGAATTCACCCTTTAAAGCGCACTGGTAAATATGTATATATATTTATTTGTTTATGTAACACTGCAGCATATATATATATATATATATTCTGTGATATGTATATCTTTAATTTATTTATTACGGCAGTATATTATATATATGGTAATTAATGTCTTTTATGTGATTATTACATTCAACAGAGTTTGTTTCTTAAACATAATTAACTAATATTTGTAACGGAAGTGCAGTGTTTTCTCTTTGAATTATGAAGTGACTTTATACGTAATGTAGATTTATTTCAGCATTTGAAACCTGTAATTACTATTGTACTTATATAAGATTTTTCTCGTCTGTCAATAGTATGTGTTTCTTTGGACTTTAAGGGAAAGGAAGGTGTTGGACAATGAATCAAATTATTAAAGAAAGATATCAATAATTTGTTTCACCAAATATATGAGCGCGAGTAATTTAAAAGCAGCTACCTAAGCAGAGCAGTAACGTGCAGTGATAGAAGTGCGAAACTTTTACGGTATTTTAATAGGAATAGTGGAAAAATGAAATACGTAAGAGCAGTTCAGAAGAGGAGTTCAATGTTAGAGAGAAGTATATTGTGATTATTATGTGTGACCTTACAATACAAATAGGAGGCTCTACCAACGCCAGTATGACGTCGGATTATTATTATTATTATTCCAAGTGGATGTATTCACACATTCGTCACTATCTGACGGAGCATACGCGAGACTCAATTTTCGTTCGATTTAAATTAGCGGCAGTATTACCCGAACACCTATGTGATATTTACTCAATTAATACACCAACTAATGCACTTATATAAAAGTTACACAGTAACCCTTTAAACGCCGAGTTAAATCCAATCTGCCATCTGCTGGCATTATTAGAATCTCACCATATTGTCCACGTTAGCAGGATAAGGGTTAAAACACTAAAACTGCTCCGATATGTTTCGGTCCTAAGACCATCATCAGGGAGCTATATTTTCCTTGCTAAAGTCACATTAAAAATAGTCACAGATTAACTTCTTTTTACTAATAGGGTGTTGTGGCAGCATGCCAACATCCTATTAGTGCAACGAAGTTAATCAGTGACTATTTTTAATGTGACTTTATCAAGGAAAATATAGCTCCCTGATGATGGTCTTAGGACCGAAACATGTCGGAGCAGTTTTAGTGTTTTAATTTGTAACTTTTAATAAGTGCATCAGTTGGTGTATTAATTGAGTAAACTCGACAATATGCACGGTGTAACAATGAAAATCTCTGTGATATTCTTTACTATCCTCTCTCGACTTTAATAATATCTTACTAATAGTTATATCTACTGATTACGTGAATAGATTCCTTCGCCTTTTCAATCAAATTTGGGGATACTGTGTTAGAATAGTTCACCCACTACTGTACTCCAAATACTTGCATCATGACACTGTAAGTCTTAACACATGCACACAGCAGTTGCACTAAATTTGTTGTTTTATCTGTAACTTTCAAGCCTCACTACACAAAACAACAAAACATTTAAATTACAAAATAAGCACTGCGAGTATTATTGACTGTTTTTAAACCATTTCGTGGACTGACATGTATGAGACTGGAATGTTACACACAATAATTACAATTGCTTAAATTTTACTCATGAAAAATTAATATCATAATTATATTGGCAGTGTATGTGGGTCAGCGGTAACGATTCTTTGGTTTCATGACACAGCTGTAAATCATAACTATTTGAAACCTAGCGTATAATTTAATGTAACACCGTGGCATTAGTTGCAACGATGCGAGTCCGGATATTGAGTGGAAGGACAAATGACAGATTGGATAGTGGAAACTGTGAAAATATCGGAATGTTTTTTTAGCTACATACAGATGTTGATGGCCAGAAACCTTTTGTTTCCCAGTTAAAGCCGTTATTCCAGTTTTCTTCTAATATTGAATGTTATTGACAAAGAGTTTTAAGCCTTTATAAGACGAAGTTACTTAAGTTATAATTTAAGACTCAGCTCCTACATCCATGAAAACACACCGCATCTCCTTTACAAAGACCAGTCGTTTAATGTCGCTGTGGAAGCTTGTTGTTATTTAAGGTGGCAGTCATTTGTAATGTGATACCTTGTGGTTTTGTGTATAGGCACCGGGGTTGGAAGGAATTGCTCTTTCTATCTCGAATATAGAAATTCATGTTTGATATTTCGATTGAATTGTGATATTCATTAATAAACTACACGTCTTCACAATCTGTAAGACCGTGAATATAACCTTTCCTGTCGATAAAATCTCCAGGCTCCGTCGTTGTTTCTTTTGAGAAATGAACACACCCTGGAAATAAACTAGGGATAAAATTTTATTTATTAACTTTTTTATTTTTTTTTATGATAAGGTTTTTACGACGCTTCCTGTGGCTCAGACTTCAGTGTATCGAATGGTAGGAAAACTTGTAAGTTATGTAAAAGGTAAAGCAGTCCCATTACAGGCCCAAACGGTTCCATGAAGGTAAGGTTGTCAGCCCTACGCTCCGCCGCCTTTACCCCCAGAAAATGCTCCTGGTACTCATTTCTGTTAGAGGCTGGGTCGACCCTAGGGACATAGTGCGATCGGAAGGATTTTATATCAATGAAAAATCCACTGACACCAGCTGGAATCGAACCAGCGACCTTCCGATTTGTAGCACAGCACCTTAACCACTGTGCCACCGCGGTCCCCCTGTAAGTTATGTAGTGTAAATAATTTTGAAATGATCAGTATGTGACCTAATTGTTTTAGCATCCAAGTATTTGTTTGGAGAAGATGAAAAGAGCCACGAAAGGAACTACTTTAGGATTCGAGGGCTCCGACCAAGATTCGAACAGAATATTTCCCAATACAAATCTATAGCCTTAACATTACACCATTTTCTCAGCAGATTTTTCTCTTTATCTGACGTTCAACCGAAGTGTTGCACACAATTATTTCTGCTCTGTAAAGGGCCAGTGTGTGTTCTATTTCTATCAGGAAATTACCATAACAAGATTCCATAAATTTTGGAGATGGTTGAACTTATAGACCTAAACTATTATGAAAAACGCTTATGCCTTGGTGAGGACTGAAGCCTGATATTTTAGTGTTTCAGGAGACTAAAACCACATTTTGAATAGAATTGGTATGTGCAGAACCCACTAAGTTATTTATTTAACAGCCCCTTTAGATGGAGTTATTACGACTTCAGATCATACCTTCTAGAATTTTATGTTTATGGTTCCGTGCTTTGCTGATCTATATTAATAATTGTCCAACGAGATGCACCACAAAGCAGTCTATTTATTATTCTGCAAGTTCACTCTGCATGTAGAGTGAACTTGCAGAACAATAAATAGACTGTTTTGTGTTGCATCTCGTTGGACAGTTATTAATATACATTCCTTCTAGTGTGTCGTAAAAAAATTCGGTTAAAATGTGGTTGGAAAGAGGTGCTTCTTTTTGGAGGGTTCACTATTTAGACTTAAAGAAGTGTAGTAGTTGATAGCTGATGTAATAACCATATTAATATAATCTCATCTCCCTTTCGGTCTTCGAAAAGATTTTCACATTAGAAATTTGTTGTGTGCAGTTCTTGTATCGTAACCATATGACGTACGTACGTAGCTTTTCTTTATCTCCAGACGACCTGACCTCCACCCGATATGCAACCTGTTGAGATTGCCAAGTTCATGAAGAACTTCCCTCCGAATACTGAATCTATTATGGTTTCCACGACAGCCCTCCCTCTTGACCCGGTAGTTTGTCACTCCACACCTCACACGCTGTTTCTTTCAAACAAATTATAATAGTTCGCATACCTTTCCTTTTATGCCTGGGTCCCGCACGTGATCATGTCCTCTAGGTATATGAGTTGAAATTATGTGCTAATTTTCCACCTCTCCCTTAGTGCTTCTGACTGTCCTCATTGATTTTACTGATGAGAGGAGTGAAAAATGCAGCCTTATAATTTTAATATCCTTAGGATATGACACCCTGTCAGTTGACGTAAACTTAAAAACATCGCTGAGGAGCTGACTTGCATCAAATTTAGGGGTATCACAGACTTCCACTTCTTATTGCACCCCGCAGACAGAGATAGCGGCATCCTCGTAAAATTTGCTACGTACTTAACGAGCGATACTACGTCATGTTCCAGAAGCCAGAAATCTCTACTAAGACCACTGTCAGACCACGGAAGCCCGCATAATATATCCTCTGGGCCATCGAAAAGGTCTGTGTTTTAGGCCTGCGGTTTACAGAACGGCGCCTTATGTAGAGCTGGTCACAGTTCGTTGTGTATGTCCTCACTGTTTCGGTTCATATTTTGTACTGCTGTCCCCTCATTTTATAGATCTCAGATTCCTGATCTAGCCACTCTCCTCGCATCAACATGGAGAATGAAAACTTCCGCCACTCCGGACTGCTAAAATGATTCTACAGGAGCGCTGAGCGTAAATAAACTGTGCCAAGTGCGAAATTGAAAATCATCCTTTACTGCGCTGGCATCTTGAAGAAAGGATATGTCCTCCTAACAGGCGATAAAAAGTAAAATATGCGGTAGCGAAGTGTATTTTGAGAATCCTTTTTTGTGCTTGAGGGGTGTATCGAGTAAGGAGGCAGATCGAGGTGTTGCCGCTTTATGGCGTCTTCCGTTACCATCTTTTTTTTCTTTCTCTAGTTTTTCATCCCTTGGATATTAATCGGCTGTGTATCAGTTTCAATGTGACGTCATCATAGAAGGAGGGGGCGCTGCATTTGACACCGATGACGGATGCGCTCCTATTATAAGGGTGCGTCCTCTCCTATGGCCCTCAAATTCTGTACTCCCTTCTCTTACCGTCTCCTTATTCCAACCCACCCGACCCTAACCATATGTCCCTTGTCAAAAAGCTTTGGTGTTTCATTTCGTCCTCAAACTGCAAATCGTGACGCCGCACGCAAATGTAGCATCAAGTGCTGAGCGCGTCTTGGCGCTGTGTTAAGGTCTGCAATACTGAGCGAGTTTCTGTACAGAAATGTATTGCATCATTTGTAACGTTGTGTTAATATTCAGCGCCTTTATGCAGTGTGTAAGCAAGAAATTATTTTATGGCCACTATGATAATTAAGAACAACAAGTGCATCTACAGATATGTAAATTTATGTTATTATAAACAGCGCAGCCTCCTACATATTTCGGCCACTCATTGTGACCATTTTCAGGAAGGTGTTCTTTGAGGTATATATTACATAGACCGTCAAATAATTCAATTTACAGATATAAAATATTCCGTTTTCAATAAAAGATTACGTATCTGTATAAGCACTTGTTTATTTCTCATATGAATCATCAGTGCATGGTCATGAACCATTTAAAATTAATATTAAATTAATTTATTTACGTTTCACATAAGTTTATTTAGTCCGGCTTCTTCTACCTGCGCACTGTGTGTAGGTATAGAGGGTTGTTTATGCTCCGATCACAATCGGTGACACACTCACACACACACACACACACACATATACATACACACATTCACAACATACACTCAGAAACACATATATACTCACACACACACATTCACACGCACATACACTCACACACACTCACACACACACACTCACATACACACACACATTCACACACATACACACACACTCACACACACACATACTCACACACACACACACTCGCACGCACACACTCACACACACACACACTCACTCACACACACACACACACTCACACACACACACGTACACTCACACACTTAAACACACACTCACGCACACACACTCACACTCACTCACACACATGTACTCACACACACACTCACTCACACACACATACACTCACACTCACACTTACACACACTCACACATACACTCGCACACTCACACACACTCGCACAATTACGCACACACACTCACACTCACTCACACACACAATCTCACTCACACACAAATCTCACTCACACACACATACACTCATACTCACACTTACACACACTCGCGCGCACACACTCACAAACATATAATCACACACACACTCACACACACATACACTCACACACACTCACACACACTCACACACACATACACATACACTCACACACACACACATACACACACACTCACACACGCACACTCATACACACACACTCACATACATACACACATACACTCACACACATACACTCACGCACACACTCACACACATACACTCACAAACACATACACTCACAACCTCACACTCTCACACTTACACACACACTCGCACACAAACACACACTCACACTCTCACACACATACACTCACACACACATTCACACACACATACACACACACACTAACACTAACACAAACACACTCTCACACTCACACGCTCACACACTGCCTCTCACAAACACACACTCACACACAATCCTTAGGACTCTCCTGGACAAAGGATCGGCCGGCCGCAGAGGCCTATACCTGCACACACACAACATGCACGACAAACAACCATGCCCCCGGTGGGATTGGAACCCGCAATCCCAGGAAGTGAGCGGTCGCAGACCTACCCCTTAGACCGCGCGGCCACCGGGCTCGGCCCCTTTTGTATATACGAGTGTAATTTTTCTTTCTGAGCACTGAAGTGCTGCAGGTCACGGAGCAGCCTTTCTTTCTACTTGTTTTACTCAGTCTCTCTAGGGAAATACCGGTATTGTACTCCAAAAGAGTTCATAGTAGCTTACTGCAGCGTGCTGTAAAATTCACCGTCCGCGTTCATCCTGTACTGTGAAAAGTGCGCAGTACGTAGCGTGTCGTCAAAAAAGATCCAAGAAAATAAGGAATAAAGAAGCAAATAAAGAGTGATAAGTAAGAAACAGGTATGAAAAGAGAAAGCGTCGGAGACGGAAATAAAGCAAAAAGGACAATTATAAAATATATAAAAATGCATACCTTGGAGCAGGTCCCAACTGTTTACGACTCAGCAGTGCCACTGTGTCACGTGACAAGGCGTACCTATTCCCTTGGGCGTTCCTCTAAATTACGAGCGTCTACGAAGGTATTAAGAGTACTCGGCCCGCAGATCGGCTGTTTGAAGTTATTCGTAGTTTACTTGGGGCCCTCCAGACAAATTCTGTTCTGGGCTAGCACCGCATATTAGATCATGACTGCTTTCTTTCACGTCGATTCCAGTTCGTTATTCACAAATTACTAGACATTTCGGAGCTCTAAAGAACATCAGAACTTCCCACCTAAGAAATCCGCCACTCGATTACTTCATGAAAATTGAAACGCCAGGTGACACTTGATAAAACTTGACCGTTGCATAATTTTGAGAAAAGGCGAATCAAAATCTATACTTTGTATCAACGTGGTGTGTATTTTCTGTTATCGAGTTTTCAACAAAAAATTACTTAGTAACCGAATTTTTGTCAATGAGTTTTTGGAAGTTTTTCACTTTAGTATGATTTACAAATACGAAAAAGTTTTTTTAAAGATAAGCAGACCTAAACGGTTCTACAGTTTTGTGACACTTGTTCTAATACCGTCATGATAGTCTTTTATTTTAACATTTTCCGCTGTCTGGTTCACAACATGTACACAGATTTGTCTTTTCGCGTAGAACGAAAACGCTTACAAAACCCTGGAGTACGCAGTAAGGAGGAGCTTTAATATTTTGAAGAATTATATTTGTCTGCATTATATATAAAAATTAATTCCGTACCTGAGAGACAGTATGTTTTGATTTTATTACAAATAAAGTATGATTCTTGCTATTTTGGGAAGTAACCGGTGTTCACTGTGAGCGTCATTCTAAACACGGGTACAACTTATGGTAGTTACAAGCCCTATTAACTTTGCAGCCAGGGACACGTACTCGTATTTACTGGAAATGAGTGACATAGGATAGGTGGCGTTTATTTGTATTTGAAAACAGAAGGCATAATCCGCCAGAGGAGGTACCTGTGCCGTAATTTAAACACTAATTCCTCTCCTTGCGTGAGTTATTACAAGAAACATAAATACGCAATTTTCTTTTTTCAGTTCATCCACTTATCCAAGTCCCAAACCAACTGGTAGGTGCGCCAACAGGCACGGATGTTGCTCTGCAGTGTCACGTAGAAGCTTCCCCGAAAGCGATCAATTACTGGACAAGAGACACGGGTAAGTATTTAGATGTTACTGTGCGGAGATTGTTAACTGCTGTTTTGTGACAGAAAAATTATTAATGGCCTGTACAATTAATTTCAATGGTATTACTATCAATTTTAAAACAGTGATGTTTTCTGATTGTGATGCATTAGTCAAAGTAGCACAGAAATATATTTTCAGAGCGTGAGGCTTAATATTTGGATTTATATTTTGGGTATTTAAAGCATGTTAGTATATAGCTGATGAAAAGGGAATATTAAAGGGCAGAATATTTCGAAATTCCTTACAAATTGTGACGCTTGCTTCTCAACATCATCATTTAACATAAAGCTTAAAATCTACTATTAAAATCAATTCCTTTAGTAGAGAGCTTGGGCATACTGTAAATTTGCTATCCATTGCTATGTATTTGAGGGTTACTTTAAAATTCCATTTTCACCAAATATGTGCGAGATATGCTTGGAAATTTCTGGAAGCACGAATGGAGTTAGGTGCACATAGAAAATACAGAGCTTGAAATATAAAAACAGGCGCTAAGCAGTGCTCATAGGTTTCAACAGAAGTCTCCCAGTAGCATGTCATACAGCAGAAGTAGCCGGACAGTCGACTGCGGCCGGTTATTTGGCCGATAGCGACAGCTGTTTGGTCTGAATCAAAAGTTATTTGCCGCCTCAGTACAATCAAGCCCTTCGTCTGACAGCATTTTTTGGATTAACCTACCTCTGCGAAGAAACCTTCTCCAAGATGAAGATAATCAAATCAAGATACCGAAGACGTCTGACAGACGAACATTCAAAATACTGCCTTCACTTGAGTCCAAGTAATTAACGAACCCTCTTCTAGTGAGTTATCGTATGATATTCAGTTTCATGCATCAATTTCGCAAGAGGAAGGTTTATGAAAGACACCTTTTTATTGTGCTGAATTGTTTTAGTTTGAAAAGACGATTTTTTATTGAATGAAACATTCGTGTTTTTGTATGTGTGATGTTATTATGCTGTTTTGCACTTCTTTGCCTGTTCGACCTCCTATTCACTACATTTTGTACTATGGTAGATCGTGGAAGGTTTTGTGTTTTTATAGTAGATCACTGAGTCCAAATTCTGGCCAACTATTTTAGATTTCACCCTCGGAAGGACACTTTGATTCTGCGATTTCACTGAATATACACTGTGTATTTATCGTAACTGTACTGGGAAAGGCTGAGACTGCAAAACTGACTGGAGACCAGGTATTACTCTCCGCCTTATTGTGGCATTTTGGCATTTTGTGGTCCTCTTCTTCAGCATTACCAATGATTCATATTTCTACTTATTACACACGCAGAGCCAATCATAAAACCTATTGCTTTATAGGTGTAGCTATTATCTGTTTGTGTAAGCCAAAGTGTGTAATTTGAAAGACTGTGCAATTTTTCATTAATGAGTGTCCAGTTTTTTTTTTTTTTGTGTATGCATGAAAGACAGGCAATATGGTAACCAAAGATCTATATTCCTGCTCACAAACGGCTGTGTAGACTCTAGGAAAGAATGAGTGAGTGAATAAGATATATAAATACTAAAGTTCTGTCAGAAAAGTTTTCAAAATTGTTCTCACATATTGCTGCAGGATAATTAAAACTTGATGCTACCTGCTTCTCGCTATAGGATTCTGAATTCGAGGACCGGTGACATCTCATTCACAGATGTAAGGTACACTTCAGCGCATATAACTCTCACACGCTGCAGTGTTTGCCATTGTAGGCCTAACATTTTCCTTCCGTCCAGACCGAATTGCGCCCCTTGGCCTAGTGACGTCTATCCGGGAGCGTCCCTGTGGAAGCCCCATCAATGCAGACCAGTAGCCCGTACATGGGTCAGACCGCGAAGACATGAAAGGGGAGTGGTCCACAGGCATTTCCCCTGGACTACAAAACCCAGCACGCTCAAGAGTAATGTGAGAAATATGCAAATAATATTAATAATTAATTCTCTCTCCGTCCGCTCTTCGCCATTCGAAACCACCCAAGTACCTCCCCCGACGTAAACGTCCTCGAATTTCACTGCCTGGATTATTTTCTCGCTACAGTCGATGGTCTGTGGACTGTGAGAGCCTAACAGTTAGTGTAGGAGAATTTAAATTTCGAAGTACAATTCATTTGTCAAGAATATTTCCACTGAAAGCGCGCAGTCGATAGAAGGATACAAAGTTATAAGTAACCCTATGCAGCAAAGTATTTCCTGAGAAGCTGATTGTCCCTCAGCTGGTTAGGATTTTTCCCACCATAATTCGGAATCCGACGTTTAACTGCCGTATTCACAAGATCGAGCTTCTTTGCCCCGTTCTAAGTAAGCTTAATCCATTTCAGGGTAGAAGTGTAGCTGAATATTTCCTGTGATTCGTGGCTAGGTATTTCCATTTCTTTAAGGTATTCAAACTAAAATTATTTGTACATTTATTGACCTTCAAAATCGCACACAAGAGCCCTTATTTATAATTACAATTTATATTTATTTGTACCTAATGCTAAAAAGGATAAGGGGTGACGGATCATGAGAAATTTATATTTCGTAATTTACTAGGAACAATTAAGAATTTAATTTAATAAAATATACTCGTAGTAGAACAGAAACTGCTGAGCATATAGAAGGGGTTAGAATAACAAAGAAACTGAATGAAATAATAGCTGGAAAACATCAAAGTGATAGAATAGGAGATCTGTGTATAAAGAAAATAACAGCATGAATTTGAACATGTTAGCCGTTTGTGAAGAAGTGGAATAAACTGAATGTCTATAAATTGCCGATTCTGTGTATCAAATTTAACTGCAGCTGCATGACGCACACAACAGCAGTCTTGTCGGCTCGTGTACGGTACACTGCATCAACCAAGTCACGCAGTCCAGTTTAGCCTGCCCTCTTAACATACGTACGAATCACAGTGTAATGTACATTTCTGCTTTTCGTGAGTTAGCAGTACAGTTCAATACGCAAGATTTTCACTGTGGAAACCTATATAAAGGAAAAAAACACACATAAACCGTCGTAGGAAATTTAGAATACGCTTTACCGGTGTTTCAATAAAGGTTGACCAACTAGATGACACTTGCTTTATTATATATTGCTCAACATGTTTCAAACGTTAATACATCCATCTTCAGGAGCTAGCGAGTACTTGTTGTGTTGTGTAGGCTGACTTGAGGCGTGCTGGTGTTATGTGGCGGGATTGGTTGTTGGTGATGTGGTATCCGAGTGTAGTGGTTCAGCCTACACTCGGATACCACATCACCAACAGCCAATCCCGCCACATAACACCAGCACGCCTCAAGTCAGCCTACACAACACAACAAGTAC
>Ga0131853_10002190_pt1 | contig 35093 bp, 32 predicted proteins | sample TergutLab28metaG_FD_92764 | JGI IMG/M metagenome (GOLD analysis project Ga0131853, IMG submission 92764) | Labiotermes labralis P1 segment gut microbial communities from Petit-Saut dam, French Guiana - Lab288 P1 (version 2) (version 2) | ecosystem: Host-associated > Arthropoda: Insects >... | reverse complement strand
TTGTATCTGCTGAGAATAGAAACCGAGGGAATGCTTGCAGAAAACTACCAAATCGGAGCAACGGAGTTTTTTATAAGAACGGAAGAGTTTCGTCCAAGTTTTATTCGCCAAAATACCTCGCGTGATAGCAGATACGGGATTATTCTCGAAAATGCGATAGTATCCGATTTTGCGAGGATTGGGGTGATAACGCCTGAACCGGCAACGGTGAATTTGGCGATTTTCGACAATTTGGGGAATGTTGTGTTTGCGGCGGATAATGTAAGGGCGGGTTTCAAACCCGCCCCTACGGCAGATGGTGCAATTATTTGGAATTTGCAAAATTTCAACGGTCGCCTTGTCGCCAACGGTACATACCTAATCATCGCCGAAGCAACAACTGTCAGCGGGAGAAGATATTTATATTCCGCGAGAATAGGAGTGCAGAGATAAATTTACAATGATACAAGAAAAAAATAGGGCGAAAACTTTTCGCCCTATTTTTTAATCTTTCCCCAATCAAACATTTTCCCCGGATCCCATTTTACATCTTTGCGCAAGCCCAAATCCACAAGTTCTTGAGTTGCTATGTGCTGATGTCCAACTATGTTTTTTACTGTGTTAAGACGCTTTTTTATATCGCTGAGCAGAAAATTCAGCGCGCTGTATTGCGCCTCTTCAAACGGCTCTTCTTCGTTGCCGATTAACTCTATTCCGATTGAAAAATCATTTACGCCGTCGCGATTGTCGGGCGCGGGCATTCGCGATATTCCTGCGTGCCACGCTTTTTTATCTTCGGGGACAAGGTTGTAGATTTTACCGTTTCTGTCTATGATGTAATGCGCGCTTACGTCGTAGTCTTTTAGGATTTGTATGCAGTTATCGTAAGAAAACGGATTTTCGTGGGAAACGCCGCTTGCGCTCATTGCGTGAATGACTACTGTGTCGATTTTGCTTGTACCGCTTCGCTCACCCCAAATATCGGGCAAAAAATCGCTGATTATTTCCATATTACAATTGAACTTTGATTGAAATATCCCAAACGTTTCTGAGTTCTCTGTTTGTCATAAATTCGTATGAAAAATCAATGTCTATAGTTTTTCTCTGAACAGGGAAACGAACTCCGCCGCCTGTTGTTAAAAACCACGGCGTCTCAAAATTGGTGAAAATCTCTCTCTCCGCTCCAAATCTCAGACGAACTGGGTTTGCTATCTGTTGTTCAACACCGCCTGCAAATCGCCAGTTTTGGTGTCTGTAAAACGGTATTCTGCCTTCCGCTACAAACAAAGTCGAGTGGCTTACTTCAAATGAACCGCCCATAGATAATGATGCAGGAGAATTTTCTCGATAACGGTATTCTTGAAGGTATTCGTTGCCAATTTCTTTTCTTACGTCATAATATCCGTTGGTACTTGAATTATGGAAAAAATTGACAGTCGGAACGTTGTTAAATACAAATCCGAAGTCGATATTTCTTGCAAATTCCATCAAAAATCCGATATCTAATCCAAAGCCGTAAGCAGTTCCTATTTGGTCGTATATGCTTCCGCTTCCACCCATTGTTCGCGCTGACATAATATGAACATTAGCGCCTACGGAAAACGGCGGCAGTATCCAAAGGTCGGTAAATCTGTAAGCGGCAAGTGTGGAAAAATACAACTCCTGATAAAAACTTTGCGGATGTCCGCTGTAAATAAGCGAATATCCCCAGCCGATTTCTCGCGTTATTTTGTTTACGTAAGATGCGGAAATTGTATTTACAAGTCCAAATCTGTTTTGAAAGTTTATGGAAGCTTCGGGACTATTTACCCACGCGGCTCCCGCAGGGTTGTGAAATGCTCCGTAAGCGTCTTTTGAAAGTGCAACATAACAGTTTCCGAGCGCTTTTGCACGTGCTGATTGCGACATTGTGCGCATAGAAGGGTCAACTCCTGAAAGGCGGTCGTCTATTTTTATCGAAGTGCTTTGAAAATCTGTGCCGACGAGCGCTATAAAAAGTCCAAGTCCCATAAAAGCCCCCGACGAAATAAGCGCAGGGCGGACATTGTTTACCTCTGCTCCGAAATATCTGCGCAAATCGACTGCGTTTTCGAATGTGTCTATTTCGTGCATACGGAAAATTGTAGTTCGTACGACATCTTTAAGCGGCACGCCTGCATTTCCTTCTAAACTCTTCTCGCTGATTATTTGTCTGCTTTGGACGTTTATCATTTCCAATACTACGGCATAACGTCCGTTGTTGAATTCAACGCTTCCGAGTATCATTCTGTCAAGCAACAGAGAAGAGCCGAGGACAACGGCACAACGCGTTTCGCGGCAATGTTCGGGAAAATTTCTGCCGATTACCTCGTAAGCGTTTCTCATTTGTTGAGGCATTTGCACGTTATAACGTCCGATTTCGTGGAGCGCGTCGCGAATGGCGTAAGCCGCCTCTACTGCCATAAGTGAGTCGTTGTTGTTTGTGCGCAGGTTCATTATACCTATACGGGTGTTTTCGCCTTGAGCGAGAATGCCGGTCGCCAAACAAGCAAAAAATATTATCGATTTTATAAGTTTCATATCTTTATTTCCTCCGCTCTCTCTTACTTAAACAAAATTATTTCTCTGGTTTGACGGTGCAATCTTCGTCCGTCGTCAATCGTGACATTTACGAAATAACGTCCGTTTCTTGCCAATGGGCTTCCTTCGTTTCCGCGAAGCCAAAGCGCAGTATTGGGATGTATTCCTCCTTCAAATTCTACCGTTCGCGAAAGTTGCATTCTGCCGTCCCAAAATAAATAATACGATTGCCCTGATATAAGCCCCTCCAGCTTCACGTTGTAAATCATCGTTCCTTCTGCGTTGAAAATGCTTACTTGAGCTGACGGATTATAATTGGTATTGCCGCTACCTTTTGGGGTTATTATTATGCAAGCTCCTTTTACGTCTCCGTTCATTCCCGTAATATGGTAGAAATCGCTCATTGGCGAAACAAAAGGTGAGAACGGGTTCGGACGTATCGAAATATCTGCCCCGCTCGAAAGTCCATCCGCCACAACCGCCACACGGAAAGTGTTTAGGTCGTTTATGAGCCCGCCGATAGGAATTGTGAGCGATTTTTCGTTGTTCTCATCGGAATAAGTTGCTTTCGGCGCTCTGAGTAAGCCCTCTCTGTCGTCGGGTGTGGGATTTCGATATTCCCAACGAAGATTTGCGGCGTCCCAAATTGCAATGCTTACATTGTTGGCGTTTACGCTTCTGTGATAAATTTGAGGCACGACAAGCCGCAATTTAACGTCTGCTGTATCTAAATTTTCGCCTATATGCCTGCGAATTTCTATTATATCCGAAATTATCTGCCTTCTGCTTCTGTCGTTTGTATCAATGTTTTCAACGCTTCGCATAACGGAGTTTTGTATGTCGGGATTGTTGAGCAAAAGGGTTGTCGGCGTTCCTGTTGCACTAACGGGAAACAGTAATTCGGCTCTTCCGCTCTCTCTTAAGTTGCTGACAACCGTTGTACCGGCTGAACGTGGGGCTGTTCCTGCAACAGGCGCATTATAGATATGCGTGTAGCCGATAAGTACTCCTCTTTCGTTTCCGAGGGAGAACTCGTGGCGTATTCTTGAATTTATTTCAGCGGTTATGTGAACCCGTCCGATAAAATTGGGCTTCGGTATAAATTCACCGCTTGCCGCAATTATATCTCCTGCTTCTCGTGGTCTTATTATCCAGCGAGGCGTTATATTGACTTGGTTTCCGTCTCCGTCTCTCGCGTCTATGCCGAATATAACTCTCTCGTTATTCAATATGAAATTCGGGTTTTCGGGTGTGCTTTGCAAAAACGCCGATATTGTAGCGACTGCCGAGTTAGTCACTTCTATAGCGACGGTTAAAGTTCGTGTTGAATCAGAATCATCGGCAGTTCTAAATGAGCTTGACCTATTCAAACTAACTGTGAGTATAGCGTTTCCTGCTCTGTTTCCGCTGATAACGGCGCCTGTTGATGTTCTTTGAATTCCGATTATGTTATTGTCGGAACTGAAAGTAAAATCATTCGCGTTTAAATTTTCTATAAGGCTGAAGTTCGCTCCGTAAAATGCTTTGACAGCAATCTCAATTCGTCCGTTCAGCGGAAGCACAAGCGCATCACCGCCCGTGTTTGGAAGCAATTCCATACGGGTGATAATGTTAGGGTTAGCGGGGACACGTCTTGAGAACGGGAAAGTTGCGTTGCTGTACCGCCCTTCACTCGTTCTTATTACGAAATAATATTCGATGTTAATTCCTGTGCTTGTGTGGGGAATTGCAAACGAAATAGTAGTGGCGCCTATTTGTATTTGCGCTGCCGCAGTTATTGTAGAATCCCTTTCGCCTCTAATTCTAGAAACCACTTCTGCGCTTATAATGTTTGCGCCCTGTAAATTGCCAACGTTAATTTCAATATTTGTTGCCGTTGTGTTGTTGTTGGTAGTAGTTGTTGTTTTATCGTGTTCGTATCTGAACGGCATGTTAACCGTTGGATTTGCAATATCGTTCACAAAATCACTACTTTCAAAGATAAATGCTCTTTCGAGTAAAGTTATTATGTGCGGATTACTGCTTGTCGCTCTCAACAAATAATTAACGTCCGCCGCCGCATAATTTAGTACCCCGTTTTCCAATGTTCTGACAAGTGGCGAAAACACGGTAAATGAAATTGTGGAACTATCGTCGCCTGTCGGTCTGTTTACATTAGGAGCAGTCCAAACTATTGTTGCGTTTGCTTCTTTGGTGCTAATGTTTACTTCCGAAATATATGCACCGTCGTTTGTAATAAATCTTCCGTTTTTTATTTTTACGGTGGTACTTGTTATATTTCCGCTTTCTGTTATGAGTGTGGCGTTATCCATTGTTTGTCTTTGACCGCTTGCAGAAAGCGTGTAATCTCCGTTGGGAACTCTGAAAAACGAGAAATTTCCGTTATTGTCTGTTCTTACCAAAGCGGAGTTGTTTGCTCCAACAAGTGAGACAGAAACACCTTGTGGCGAGAGACCTGTCGCGGGGATTACTTGCCCGTTAATGCTTGCAAACGCGCTAATTTCAAAATTTTGCGTGTGGGTGAAGCCATCTCTTATGCCGTCTGGCGCATTTGTGTTGACGCTATCGCTGTTGAAGCCCTCGGCAGAAAATCGCATTCTGTATTGCGTTGTCGCGCTTTCGGGAACGGGCACAGTTATGCTGAATGTTCCGTAAACTCTGTCAGTTGCGCCGACTGCAACTGTGTTGCTGTCTGTGTGTTTTGTAGGGTCTATAATTTCCACTCTCGCGTTTGTTAGCGCGGCTCTTACTTGCTGATTTCCTATCCAACTTATGCCGTAAAGAGTTCCCGAAAGCATTGCCGCGCCTCTTTCAAGCACAACTACTCTGTTTTGAGATGATGAAAACTCAATTTCCGTTTCACGAGGAGCAAGTCCCGATTTATTTACTGCAAGTATGTATCTGCCTGTAGCGAGCGCAAACGAAAATCTGCCGTCGCTCGGAGTTGAAAGTAATGCCGCTACTTCTACTCTGTCAGTGTTGAATACTCTAACAGTTGCACCTGTAATCGGTTGCCCGTCTTCGTTTTGGACGGTTCCCGAAAGAGTGTTGTTTATTCTTTCGATTAAGACATCGCCGAAAGGTTCGTTTTGTCCGTCTCGCAGATTTATTCGGCGGGGAGCGGAGTTCATAAAGCCTTGTCTGCTGACGATTACTGTCCAATCGCCACTTCCGCAGTTAAGCACAAAATTTCCGTCGGGAAGCGATTGTGTTCTTACGGTATCGCCGTTGTCCGAGACAGCGGTAATATTAGCCAAGTTTACGGGTGCGCGGCTCACGGAATCGACAACTCTTCCGAAAATCGATGAAAAAGGTCTGCGGAGGAAAAGATTAACTTCTGTCGGCTCAGCTCCCCAACCGTTTATCCAGTTGACGCCATCAGGTCGCTTCCAATCACCACCTTCGTGCACTTGTATAATTTGGCTTGCGCTTTCATAGCCGTCTTTTTTCGCTGTAATTCTCATTCTTCCGATACTTCTTACTCTTTCGCCCCAGCCGTTATTGTCGGTGAAAAACAAAACGGTTTCTTCGAGTGAGCCGTCCAAAACTTCTAAGTCAATTTGGGCGAGCGCTAAATTTTGCACAAATCGTTGACTGCCGGACTGCATTTCTTCAAACGTTCTTACTACTATCTGTCCTGACGGCGCGGAATATCTGAAAGTATTCAATTCGCCTGCCTGCCCTGTTCCGTTCGGATACATTGCAACAACCCGCCAAGTATATTTGTTTTCACTCAAAATATTTGCGGCGGTCATTGTAAGAAAAGCAGTATCTTTAAATTGTCCAGCCATTACTTCGCCGCTCCAAATAAGCACTTGTGCGCTTATTTCATCCATCTCTGCCTCAGTGTAAAGAAAAACTCTGTAAAGAAGAGCGTTAGGGTCTAAATTTGTCCATTTGAAAGTAATTCTGCCGATACTGTCGGAGTGTTCGTCTCTGTCTGTGTGTCTTATAAGTTGGTCTTCCTCGGGAAAGATGCCTTGCGGTATAGGTCTTAATTGCCCCGGAACACTGAAAAACGCAGGCAACGCCATACCCGCCGAAGTATATGCGGGATTGTTTCCGTAGTTGTTAAACACGAACCACGAGTACCTTTTTCCGGGGGATAGCGGCGGGGGAGCGGAGGCAAAAATTCCCGACGGGTCGGGTTCGCCGTAAACGATGCTGTTGTCTCTTGTGATTGCCTGCCAAATCATTGAAATACCCTCAATGTTTTCAACCGACAAGTTTCCGTTGGCGTCTGTGCCTATTTTTATTTCTTCGTCAGATAAAACAACGTGCGAAAACGGAACGCCCGCAGGTTTTGTCCAAGAAAGTCTCGGCGTTGTACTTGACGCAATGGCTCCGCTGACTCTGCCGTCGATTTGCAAATTTCTGTTTTGTTCGGTGTGCGCGAGTATAATTTTAACTTCGTTAGAAATCTCATCGGTTATCCCTGTATTGCCGCTTATAGGTCTTGCGTGTACTATTAAATAGTTTATACCGGCTCTGAAATTCGGAATATCTTTGGGGTGAAAGGTTATTTCGCGAATGCCGTTTTCTACGCTTGTTGATACGCCTGCGTCCTGTATCCGTATCGAATCGGCATAATTTGCGACAACTGCACCGCTTGGGTTTCGCGAGAAACGAATAAGGTATGTAAATTGGTTTCCGAAATCGGGAAACTTCAAAGTGATTGTCGGCATTTCTGATTCAACGATGACCCAAGTCGGAAAACTTGTTATCGGAAACGTATGCTGTGCAAAAGATATTGCGGTAAAAACCGAAATCAGTGCAAAAAATTTAGTAAAAAAATTCTTCATTTCAAATTCTCCGTTTTTCAAAAATTATAGACCAAGCCGGTTTTAAATGCAGGCAAAGGCAACAAATTAAGTTCCAGCATAAGTTGCAGATTTGTTCCTATTATTCCGCCGCCCGAAAGTATCGGCAACATCGCTCCTCTTCCGTAAGGAATGAGAAAAACTTCGTTAGTGTTGTTTCTGAGTATGTTTTTCTCTTCGTTAAAGTCAATATCAAGCGATACTATTCCCAATGTGCCGAAAAACCAACCAAACCTTGCGCTCGCCAATATAAGATGGTCTAATCGGAGGGATGTGCGGAAATCAAGCCCGTCTTCCAAGAACTCTACCCTGTCATCACCGTTTATAATGCCCATATTGGGGTCGGTAAGTCCCAAATGCGCTCTTCCTATAAATTTAGAATACGAAAGCGAAAGAGACATATTTCTATATTCGCTTTCGGGGACGATGTTGTATTTCAATGTCAGAACGTGCGGCAATTCCCATCTGATGCTTTCATTTGTTTGCAGTTTTACGCTTGTTTGCTCGTTGGACATAAAGTTGCCGTTTGTTATGTTGTCAATTATAAAATTCATATCGTCCAAATCACCCGTCAGATTAAAGTTTGAAGGGTCAACAAAAAACGGCAGTGAGTAATTTGCCCGCAAACTGCCTTTTGCTCTGTCTTTAAACATAATTCTTGCCATAATGTCGAAATTCCATATTCTTGCGGCGAAAGTCGGCGACCAGCGCTCCAAAGAATATTCGCCCATTATCGGGTTTCTGAGTGAGTAGTAAATTTCAATTTCATTACGAAAATTATCTACTTCCGCTTCCACCGTTCCGTTAATATCAACGTCAAGGTTTCCTGATAAGTTGAAGTGAAATCTGTGTCTGTGCAGGCTAAGTCCGAACATAAAGAGGTCATTAAGCCTGTAAACATAGCCGAAAGTCATCGCTTCCCATCCTAAAGAAAAGTCTATGGGGGTATTTATCATTCCGCGCATAATCATATTTATGCCGTCATCCATAGGATCTTCCATATCGGCGGTATTAAACAGAAAACTCGGAATTCCCGTTCTGTTTTCGTATCGAAGCGACATAACGTTCATGTGTGAAAACGAACAGACGCCGCCGAGCATCGGCACATCTACTCTTATAGTGGTGTTTGCAAATTGTCGCGCGGAAAATTGCGGAATGAAACGCTCGTTGTCGGTGAAAGGCATTGATACGCCGTCAAAAATTTCGTCCATAATATCGTCGCCGGGCGCAAACCTTATCGGAATATTAACCGAATAAAACCCTCTGGCGTTATCAAAACTGACATTAAGCGGCGAACGCAAGTAGTCGTAGTTAAACCCCAGCCCCAAAGACACACTTATGTCGGGTGTACGCATTGTTAAACCGTCTATTCGCCCATCTGTTTGCGAAAAAACAAGCGTAAAGCTCAAAATCGCGCACAGGAAAATCCTAGTCCAATAATACTTATTTAGCATTTTAAGCAACTCTCCTACTAATTCGTCGATAATATACTATATTGCAAAACATAAAATCATAAAAAAATGAAAAAATGTTGTTTTTGTAAAAAAACTGCGCAATTTGTGCGAAAATATCGTATATTTGTTGTAGTAAATCAAATAAATACAATAAATAAGGAGTGTTGTAATGAAGTATTTTTTAGGTGTTTTTGTTTTGGCGGCGCTTTTTTTGGCGGGTTGCCAATCTTTTGACGATTTGTCATCGAATGTTCAGGAGCGATTTCAGGCGCTTGAACAGAAGGGGTTGCCCGATTCTTTAATTACGCCTATCAGAATGGCGTTCACCACCGCGCAGTTGGACAGAAACAGAAATCGCAACGACAACGCGATGAGAAATATGAACGTCGCGCTTGAGGCGGTAGAACGCGCGGAAAAGTATTTGGAAAATTCGCTTTCCGAATTAAAACCGCGAGTTGTTGCAAGACGTAATGCTTTGGCGGCAAGAGCGGAAAGTGATTTCAGAGGTCTTCAGAAATTTGACGCGGACTCGATTGTCGCGGTAATCGACAGTTTTCTCAGCATAGATTTTGTGTTTAGAGCGCAAAGTGTTGTCCAGAAATTTGAAGACAATTATGCAAAAATGGTAAGTGCGCAGGCGACTGCGGATTCTGTTCGTCCAAGAATTGTGGGAACTTGGGTGTATTTGGACACTGCAAAACACGCGTTCGACAGAAATGTTAATGCAATAGAGCGCAGAACTTTCATTCTTAACAGAGATGGCACAGGAAGATTTATAAGCGAAAAAAGAGGGCAGAGCGCGCCAAACCTCAGAGAAGAATGGAGATTTGAAACAAGAGGAAATTGGGATTTGAGAGGCAATGTAATTTATCTTGCGGCTACAAGATGGACAGGTTCGGAGCAAAAATTCTGGCAACTTAACGAAAATACGGGGCAATGGGGCTTTATGAACCACGAAACAAATCAGTTTGTCAATAATCAGCCAAGCATTGTTGCGGCGGACGTGTTGGAAAGCGACCATCCCGATATAGGAAGACAAAGCCTTTTTGTCTCGTTTGACGATTTGCAACGAGATTTCAGGCGGCAGAGATAAGAAGGCAGTTTGTGCAGAGACGCGTGCTTGCGTCTTTTGAGGTGTTAATAAAAGGGGTGAAGAAATTTGCCTCTTTTATTTTATAAAAAAAATCCCTATTTGTTTATGGCAAATATTAGTTTAGTGTCGGTTTTAGGCGGAAAAATAAATTTTGCCAAGAAGTTAAGGGAGAAATGCAAATGGCTAATTCGGTTGTGATAGGCTCTCAATGGGGCGATGAAGGCAAGGCGAAAGTAATAGATTATATCAGCGATAAATCGGACATAGTCGTTCGGTATCAAGGCGGCGCAAACGCAGGGCATACAGTAATAGTCGATGGGAAAAAGTTCGTGTTTCATTTAATACCGTCGGGAATTATTTCAAAAGATAAAATTTGTGTTATAGCAAACGGGGTTGTCTTTGACGCCGAGCAGTTTTTGCGCGAAATAGACGAATTAACCGAGCAGGGAATAGAGATAGGCAATCGCCTCTTTGTTTCGGATATTGCGCATTTGGTTTTGCCGTATCATAAGGTCGTTGACGGTGCAAGCGAAGAAGCGCTTGAGCGCCAAGGCTCCAAAATCGGCACAACAAAAAGGGGGATAGGTCCTGCGTATTCCGACAAGTCGTCTCGTTGCGGGATAAGAGCGGGCGATTTGCTTGATTTTGACAATTTTGTGAAAAAACTTACTGCGCAATTCAACGAAAAAAAGAGGCTTGTCGAGCAATTTTATGGTGCAAAATTCGACCTGTCGCTCGAAGAAATCATAGAAAAATACAAAGAAATAGCTCCGAAAATAACGCCGCTTCTGACAGATACGTCAAGATTTCTGTTTGAGCAAAGCAAGGCAGGGAAGTCGGTGCTTTTTGAAGGCGCACAAGGAACATTCTTGGATATTGACCACGGCACTTATCCGTATGTTACAAGCAGTAATACCTCGGTCGGCTCTGTTGCGACCGGAAGCGGATTTGCGCTCAATAAATTGGACGAAATAATCGGAATAGTAAAAGTGTACACGACGCGTGTAGGAAACGGACCTTTTCCGACCGAACTTTTTGACGAGGACGGTGAAAATCTGCAAACTATCGGCGGCGAAAGAGGCGCGACTACAGGAAGACCTCGTCGTTGCGGTTGGTTTGACTCGGTATTGCTGAGAAAATCAATTCAACTCAACGGCTTTACAAAACTTGCGATAACAAAGTTGGATGTGCTCAACACTTTTGAAAAAATAAAGATTTGCACAAAATACGAAATTGACGGAAAAATCACCGACCAATTTCCGAGCATTCCCGAAATGCTGGAGCGTGCAAAACCGATTTACGAAGAATTTGACGGATGGCTTTGTTCGTTGGAAGGTTGCACGAAGTACGAAGACTTGCCCGAAAACGCAAAAAAATATTTGGCGCGTCTTAAAGAATTGTGCTACGGGGTCGAATTTAGTATGGTGTCGATAGGACCCGACAGAAAAGAAACCATAGGGATGTAAAAATGCGCAAGGAAATACTCCTAACCTTGATTTTGCTTGTGATTGCGGCGAGCGCCATAATCTTAGGGTCGAGTGTTGAGTATTACAATCCCGCACTTGCGATTGCGGCTCAAGCGCGCGCAAATGTTGTTCCCGACAGGTCGTTCGTTTATGTCTTCAACGGGACTAATCGCCAAGGGCTTGCCGCAAGAACTACCGAACTTTTGCGCACGAGGGGGTTTGACGCGCACAGCAAAGGAAATGCAAGAGCACGAACTTATACGCGAACGCTTGTTATTTCGCGAAACGGAAAAATGGAGCAGGCAAGAGCGGTTGCGGAAGTTTTGGGAGTGCGAACGCCGTTTTTCCTGATAAGCGACACCGAAACGACAAACGAAATAACAGTGATAGTAGGCGACGATTTTAGAGACAGATAACACAGAGCGCAAGAAAATACGACGTAGAGACGCGATGCTCGCGTCTGAAAAAACGAAAAAAGAGAGGGCGAAAATAAAAATGGACATTAAAAACAACGAAGAATTAAACGCGGCAATAAAAATCTTAAAAGATTCAAAAGCCGAGGATATTGTCGTCATTAAGACGGATTTGGAGACAGTCGGAACAGAATATGTAATAGTTTGCAAGGGAACGGCATTTGTCCACGTTTCGGCGATTGCGCAAAATCTTAAAGACAGGCTTAAAGTCGAAAACGGAATAGCTCCTTTGGTTTACGAAGGCAGAGAACACGGTCGCTGGGTGCTTGTAGATTATCCGTTTGCGACAGTTCACGTGATGTTGCAAGAGCTCAGAGATTACTACAAAATAGAAGAATTGCATAAGGATTGCGAGCGTTTGGAAATCAAATAATCGCGCAAATTTTATATTAGGAAAGGAGTTTTGTGTGAAAGCATTTGTTGTACTCGAAGACGGTAAAGTATTTGAAGGTAAGTCGTTCGGCGCTTCGGGCGAAGTAGCGGGCGAGGTTGTTTTTTCTACGGATATGGTCGGCTATCAAGAAGTTTTGACCGCCGCTGAAAATCAAGGGAAAGCGGTTTTAATGACTTATACAATGATTGGAAACTGCGGGATAAGCAAAGATGTCGCGGAAAAAAACATAACCGCTGCAGGAATTATAGTAAAAGAGGCGTGCGTAAATCCGTCTAATCATACAAGCGTTATGACTTTGGGCGATTACCTTAAGAAAAACGGAAAAATCGGAATAGATGGTGTTGATACCCGTGAAATTATGCGCTACATTCGCAACAATACGATGAAAGCGGTTTTGTATGCGGGTGATGAAACTCCCGATTTTGAAATATTGACAAAAAAGGCAAAGTCGTAAAATACGTTATTTATAAAATATTTGCGCCGATGTGTGGCGATAAATTATTTTTGTGCGAAAAAAAAGGAGATTATTTGTGAAACACAGCAAAAGCGAAGAAGCACTGACATTTATCAGAGAAAAGAAAAATACGCTGATAGCGGTTGTAGCCGCGGCGTTTGTCGTTGTTATGGCGGTATTGTCGATTAACTACCTTAACGAACAAAAGCGAATTGAAGCAAAAAGAGCGTTCGGAGAAGCGCTTATCACGGCAACCGACAGAAGTGTGTTGGTCGATATGCTCAGAGATGTTGCGCAGGAGCACAGAGGTAGCGTTTATGCTACATACTCGCTTATGCTTATCGGGCAAAATCTGATTGATGCGGGCGAATACAGAGAGGCGGTCAGCGTTTTGGAGCAGGCGCTTAATTCTAAACTTCCGTCGCAGTCGCAGTTTTTGACCGCAATGATTTTGGAAGCAAAAGCAATCGCGCTCGAATTTAACGGCTCGCTTGACGATGCAATTTCAGCATACGAAAGAGCGCTTTCGGTGCCGAATAACTTTTTCCGTCGAAACGAGATACTTTTCAAGCTCGCTCTTCTTGATATGAGAATGGGTGCAATCGAATCGGCGAAAATACGTTTTGAACAAATTATTGCCGACGGCTCGGCAAACGACAGAATTATGAGAATAGCAAGAAACGAATTGAGCGCTCTTGAACTTTAATTTTAGTGAAAACATTTAAGGAGGATATACAAATGAAATTCGTATTGTTATACGAGGACAAAAAAAAGCGCATTGCGGTAGAAAAGCAATTTACCGACGCGGGACATCAGGTAATTACTTGCGAGAGTTCTAACGATTTCTTCATCGCGGTAGAAAACGGTGGCTTTGACAGAATTATAATCGACGTAAAATCGTGGTTCAGAGGACTTTGTGTTTATCGTTATTTCGGTATCGCAAAAAAGATTGCAGATATACCGATAATGTTCATAAATGCGCCCGAAGGCTTTACGGTTTTGGACAATATTCGCGAAAGAAACCCGCAAGATATATACGTTCTTAAAGAAGAAGGACGTGAAAATCTTGTTGCACGGGTCGCCTGAAAAAAATAGGGGAAAAACAATGAAAAAACTGTACTTCACGGTTTTATTGTTTTTAATTTTTTATATTTCTGCCTTTGGGCAGAGAGAGAGAGTCAGTGTCAGAATGATTGACTCTCTTATGCAAATGTATTCTGTTGCACACATTCTTGAAGGCGATTTTGAGAAAGCCGAAAGACAAATCCGCTCTATTGAATATAGCGACAGCGGACTGTTTTTTCTTGCTTTGGGCGAAATAGACCTGCGCCGCGGCAATCGCAACGGGGCGCTCCTTAATTTTATAGTCGCCTCAGAAAACTCCGAAAGAGTTGCGCCGTTTGCTTTCCGAAGAATAGGCGATATGGAACTTGCCGCAGGAAACTGGACTTATGCGGTCAGCGCCTTTCGTATAGCCGCGCAAAGAACGACTTTTCAAAGTTATCGTTCCTATTTGCAAGCGCGGGTGGATTCCATAAAAAACGCCTTTCCCGATGATTTGGACAGTATTATTTGGGGCGTGCTTTTTTGGGACGAAGAGCAAGACGGTGAATTTGAAGAAAGCGCAATAATGGTAATTCAGCGACGACTTCGAGACGAAACTCTAACAGTTGCGCTGTTTAACGAACTTCTCGAGCTCGCCAAAGAAAGAAATATAGAGCGAACTTTTTATTCTCGAATAGCGGACACCTCGCTTGCAGACAGAAGGTTTGACGCGCTGACAGCCTTTAATATTGCCGCTCAGATGGCAGAGTTTAATCAAAATAATGCGGCAAATAATTGGCTACACTTTTCTATGAACAGACCGAATTTTGCAAGCACCGTTCCGCAACAGCGATTTTTGCGACAAATAACCCGTATTAACTTTGCATTGCAAAACTGGAACAATGTAATAAAATTCGGCGGGCAATACATTACCAGATTTGGCGAAACCGTCGAAGTTATGTATGACGTAGGGCGGGCGCACAGGCGAACCAATAATAACAGACGCGCACAGCAGTACTATGACCGAATTATAGCGCGGTCTCCAAACAGCAGAATTGCACACGACATTTTGTGGTGGATGGCGTGGAACCAGCAAGATAATAGGCAATTCGAACGTTCGCGTGCGACTTTTCAGCGCATTGCGAACCAACAACCGTTGGGACGGCGCGGCGAAGAGGCGGTTTATCGTATGGGGCTGATAAATTTTCGTCAAAAACGCTATGATGCCGCGCTTCAGGATTTTGCAACGTTTCAGCGCAGATTTCCTGTTTCGCGTTGGACTCCCGCAGTGCTTTTTTGGACGGCGCGCTCGCACTTGGCATTAGGCGATACTACTGCGGCAATGCGGGCTGTCGAGACTATTAACAGACAATTTCCGCTCACTTATCACGATTTCCGTTCTCGCGAACTTTCGGGCGTTCCCTTAACATCCGAAGATATAATAACAATCGACGATGCCACGTGGATAGCGCGAATAGACGCTCTCCCTCTTCCCGAGGCGACTACAGCCACTCCCGAAGAACTTGACAACCTGCTTTTGGGAATATTTTTAGGAAACTTGGGCTTTAAGGAAGAAGCGCTTTTACTTTTTCAACCGATAGAAGACAGAAATCAGCGGAATTTCCCGATAGTTTTAGCATTATCGAGATTTTATACGCAAATCGGAGCGTATCATCGCTCGTATCGTCTTATAAGAAGGCTTCATTGGGCGCTTCCTCAGGAGCAAAGACGACAGTTTTCGCCCGAATACGCCGCGCTCTTTTATCCGCGCGCGTGGCTTACACAAGTCGATACTTCGTCCGCAAGATTTGACGTTGATCCCGACCTTGTTTGGGCTGTTATGCGGCAAGAAAGTATGTTTTCTGAGACAATCCTTTCGCCTGTCGGTGCTATGGGTTTAATGCAGATTATGCCTGCTACCGGGCGGCAAATCGCAAGAGAATTAAGGATTTCTCCGTTTGAGCCGAGAAATCTCTTAACCCCCGACCTGAACGTGCATTTCGGTGCGTATTATTTGGGTAGGCGTCTCAGGCAGTTTAACGGCAACCAAATTTATGCCTTGGCAAGTTATAACGGCGGCTCGCACAACGTGCAAAGGTGGATCAGAGCAAATCAGGACGTAATTGCCGACCAGCCGTATTTTACCGAAGTCATCGGATTTTTTGAAACGCGTCAATACGTTCAGATAGTCTTGGAAAATTATTGGATATACAGGTTGATACAGCGCTGAATATTTTCGAGAGTTTCACGGGCGGGCGCCTGACCGATTTCAATTTCATTCAATTTGCGCGAAAGTTTTGTTAATCCTTTATAGATTTTTGCATTTTTTTGCGCGAATTCCGAATGTTTTTCTTCAAAAATATTAGTGTTTCCTTTTAACAATTTAGAGAAAATTTCAATATCGGTAATGTCGTCGGAAATTCGCTTTATTTTTTCTGTTCTTGACATAATAAACGGAAGATTTGCCCATTGGGTTTTGAGATTATCATAATTTTTAATAAAAACGTCGTTTGCGGCAAATTCTTTTTTTAATTCGTCCATAGAGTTTCGTGTTTCTGCAATTTCGTTATCTAAAATAACGGTAAGAGCATCTGTGTATTTCTTAATCTCATCTACGGCAAGCATTAGTTTGCGCTCAATTGCTTGCGACAGCGAGAAGAATTTCTCTTTGCGCAGAAAGCCCAGAACCTCATTTGATATAACATCCATTCCTTGGTCGGTTTTCGCCGATACTGCCAAAAACCAGTTGGCAATATTTTTGCCGAGCCGCTCTTTAATTGTCGCTGTTATAAATTCGCTTGTAGTTTTTAAGTCGTCATCGCTCAATAGGTCGATTTTGTTATACACAAAAAATATTCGACTTGACTGCGGAATTATCTGCTTCATAAAATTCAATTCGATTTGCGTTATCGGCAAGTCGGCGCTTAACATAAAAAATACCGCGTCGCAGGACGGTAATATGTCCAATGTTGCTTTTGTATTATGTATGTGTGTAGAGCCAAATCCGGGAGTGTCTATAATTATGGTAGAACCCGACAGAAATTCGCTTTTGCAGTAAACTACCGCTTTTGAAACTCCTGCTCTGTTTTCGGGATTGCTGTTTTCCGTAACAAAATCGCTTAGTATAGCCTTTACTCCGTATTCTTCCGCCGCTTCTATTTTTGCTCCGTCTTCAAAGTCGATAATTGCTTTGGTTTCTTCGCCATAGCGAATTTCGGTAGGAATAGCAGTAAGCGGCAAAACCGAAGTAGGTAAAATGTCTTTTTTAACGAGTTTGTTGATGAAAGAAGATTTTCCTCTGTTAAACTGCCCGATAATGGCGATATGAATTTCACCCGAAAACAGTCGCTGACGAAGTTGATTTAAGATAGATATTTGCTTTGAGACCTGCGCTTCGCCTTTTAGTGGCTGCAAGGTCTCAAGCAAATTATCAATTATCTCGTCGAAAGATGCTTCTTTGTTCTTTATCATTACAAAAATTGCTTATTTAGCCGCTCGGTTTATTCTCTGCCTTGACGAATTGCCATTTGTCGAAGTTCTTCAATATCCGACATCGGTTCGCCTAAGTTAAGATACATAAACTCCGTGTCTTGCGCCAAAATGCAATCGGGTTGATATTTAAGTATCCATCTGTAATTCATAGCCGCAAACGGTAAATTTTCCAAATACTCGGCATAAATGTATCCTATGGTGAAGAACACACGGCACCATTCGGCTTCGTTGCCGCCGAAAAGCATGAAATTCCTGTAAGAGCCGATAGCGGCGGCATAATTTCGCAAATCAACCTGCAAGCGCGCCTGTTCCAAGAACGCGTCTCTGCCCTCGGGAGCATATAAAAACCACGTGTGCAAGTCGCGATACATTCTTAGTGCGCGCTCCGTATTGTGGTTAGCCGCCAAGCTGTCCGCTTCCTGCTTGATTTGAGCGGGCGTTCTTACAAACATATCAGTGAAATCACTCTGCATAAGTTGTACGCCTACGCGATTTCTTTGTGCGTGAATGTAGCCCAGAATGCTTGCTTCGTGCATAACCAAACGCAAAGAATCGGCAAATCTTGTTATTTCTTCACGGTCTATGTTCAGACTTGCTCTTCTGTTTTGGTCGGCTATTGCGTATCTAATCATATCTCTGTTGGGCGTAAAGTTTACGTCTATGTTCTTTGCCAAAACATTATTTATGTAAAAACGAACAACTTCAAATCTCTCAAACTGCTCTCTCACTCTTCTGAAATTTTCGTCTCGAGTAAAGCCCATTCTTCTTGCTTCTGCGGCAAACAAAAGCCACGACACCATTTTGGATACGACAAAATCTTCCGAAACCGTTTGACCGTCGCCAATCCAGCTCATAACCGCTCTGAGGTCAGCTTCGCTGATAAGGCGACCCTGTCCTACAAGTTCTGCGCGGGTATTTGCTGTGGGAAAATTTCTGCCGTATTTTCTTCTGAAAAATTCATTTCTGAAAAACGCTTCTCTGTTTTGGTCTTGCGTCATTTGGTCAAACCACATTCTTTCGATGTCTCTGCGAGTTAATCCCTGATTAAGCGCGGCAAACTCTTCTGTCGGCTGAAATCTGTTCAAAAACAATCTTTGCACTACATTTACGCGCGCTTGCATTTCGAGAAGCGTATCGCCTTCGCCTATGCCGAACTCTGCCGCCAATTCCGTTCGGTTTCTTCTCCAATAATTATAAATATCGTCGTCGCTTGCGCCCATATTTCTGTCAATAATCGCTAATTGGAAAAAATACCCTGTAATGTATAGTTCTTTCCATCTCCAATCGACAGTGTTGGTTATCTGTCTTCTGATTGCGCGCGCCTCAGGATAAAGCGCCTGAGTTTCTATGAAGAGAGTGGTTGTCGAGCGGTTGCCCGGAAACCTTTCATCCATATTGCGCACGGGGTGATGAAAGCGCATAGTATTGAACGCTTCCAAATCGGCTATCGTAAACACTCTGTTGCCTATTCTGCCGAAAGGTCTGTTGATATCTGCTCCACTGTCTCTTCCGCAGCCGAAAAGCAATAATGCTGCGCTTAAAATCGCTAAATAAAAAAATACTTTCATTTTTAATGTTCCTCTTATTTTTTTGCCAATGCTTCAATTGCTTTGGCAACATTCGGATAAATATTAAGAGCCGCCGTCGCTCCTATAATGTCAATAACGTCGCTTATGTTATCGTTCACATTACAGATAGCAAACACCCCTCCTTTAATACGGACTGACTTTGTGATGTTTAAAAACGCGCCTAAACCTGTGCTGTTTACGTACCTCAAATCTTGCAAGTCGGCAATTATATTGACTTTTCCGTCATTATTCAGAATGCCGAAAATTTCTTCCGAAAAATAAGTTGCCGTAGTTGAATCAATGTCGCCTTTAACCTTGACAACAATACCGTTGTTGACACCTTTTGCTTCGCTTGTTACAAGCTCAATCTGCGTTTTTTGCATTACTTTCTCCTTTTCTTCTTTTTATAACGTGAACCCAAGTTCCGTCTGTAGAACTGTTTATTTCATAATTATCCGAAAAATTTCTGACCAAACCCAAGCCTCTGCCTCTGAAAACGTCGTCCTGCTCGCTCGGGGTCAAAGCCCATTTTTTCATTTCTTTTTCTATGTCGTGCGCTATTTTTTCTTGAGTTGCCCGCAAGGAATAGCCATTGTACACGTTTATCTCAATCTGCTCGTCGTTTACACTGCAAAGAACTTCTATCGTTTTATTCTCGTCCTGTGTTCCGTGTTCAATAGCGTTATTGCATAATTCATCTATAATCATTTCTACCTGAAACCCCTCTTTACGCTCTATTTTACAGAGGGAGAAAAACTCGCTTATGCACGCCCTTACCGACGGAACAAGTTCGATGTCTGACGGCATTTTCATCCTGATAACATCGCGTTCCTTGCAACATTCCCAGTAAAAATAGTTTATTGCGTCGCCTATATTGCGAAAGTTCTTAATAAAACTGTTATTAAATACATTTTTTATTTTTTCGGCAATATTTTCGCTTTGAGAAACGAAGCATAATTTTCCACAAATGCTTGCCGAATAACTCAATCTGAATTCCATCAAATTTTGCAGAATTTTGTCGTCAATATTACCACATTGCCCGAAATCGACAACAATAAATCGCTTCGGATGTCTGTTGGCTTCTGTTAAGCATTCGTCGATAGACACGTCAACGCCTTCGTTTTCTTCAAAACGCAAAAACGCAATTTTGTCGTATTCTTCGCTTAAAATCAGTTTAGGCATTCTTTAACCGCCTTTCCCGAACGACTCATTTCCACTTTTATGATTTTCCCGTTTACCAAATCCAGTCTTGCGCTGTCGCAGTATCGCTCAATAAGACCTACTACCGGAGAATTTATTCCGTGCTCTTCCAAGTCGTCGTCTTCTGTTTGAGAAAATTGCAGATAATCCTGCCGTTGCCCTAATATGTCAAAGGAAAAATTGTTTTCGCCGATTTCAAATTTTATATCGAACCAAACCGCATCGGGATTTTTTTTTATTTTCCCTGCAATTTTCAGACAAAGTTCGTCAATGATAATTTCCATTTGATACAGGAAACTTCCGCAGAAATTATACGCCGCAAGAATTTCGATGACATATCTTCTGACAAGCGGAATATATTTCTCCATCGCGGGAATTACGATGGAAAAACTTTTGTTATTCTTCGCCATAGAGAACATACGCTTCATCCTGCGAAGAAAGTATTTTCTTTTTTACAAGCGTTTCGATTAAGCGACACTCTGCGGCAAGCATAACCGTAAAAGACGGAGTTTCGCCGAAGACGTCGGTAAACCTTTTTGCGCGGGCGTCCTTTTCGGAAACATTTCTTAGAGAATCCAAAACGCATTCCATTACATACATTATTTCGCCGTAAGTTACGTTTCCGCTACGGTAGTCCTTAAAGTCTTCAATCGCCTTCAAAAACATCCCGTTAAGTTTTTCAAACTCTTCTTTGTTGTCGAAAACGTTGTTCATTTTTTGCTTATCTGTCATATACGCTCCCTCTTTTATTTCTCTAAATGGATAAATCGCCGTTAAAAATAATATCGGCGCAAATCAATTAGTGTTATTTTTTAGTGAAACGGCAATCTTCATCATATCAAAACCTTTGGCAACCGCATCTTCAAGCAATTCTGTGTTGATTTTCATTCGGTCGGCAGCCGTAATATGTACTCTGTCGCTCGGAGACCTCCACCAAATCAGTCCTTTTTTTATCCGCGATACGCTTGATGTCTGCGTTACAAGTATTGCTCTTTCCTGTGCTACATCGTAAAACAGAAAGCGAGCGTCTAACCGTCCCTCTGCGTTTCCGCCGATTAAACGACGGCGAACGGGTTGTATAGAGTATTCTTCAACGGAAACTAAAAGCGCTATGCTGTTTTGAAGATTATGCTTTCGCAATTCGTTAAAAAGCGTGGGGTCAACTTCGACCGCTCTGTCTTGGAATGCCCGCCTTATAATACGAAGCGTTTGGTCGCGAGGAACAAAACGAATGTTGCTTTCCATTCCCCATCGTGATCGTATCATATCCTCAAACCTATCGCGAAGTTCGGGTAGATTACCTGTTTGAAGCCCGACGAAAAACACATTTTGCAAAACCTGCCCCGAAATTTCAGCGTTCGGAGCAGGTTGATTGACTTCTTCGTCTTGCGCAAAAAGCAAAAACGCCGCTAAAAATATTGTCGATACCGATAAAATTTTCTTCATTTTACGTCTCCGTTTTTCGCCTACACAAAATTGTGCTTATACTTTTTTCTTCTTGTGGCGATTTTTTCTACTACGTTTTTTACGTTTGTGCAGAGCGATTTTCGCCTTTCTGTGCTTCTTCACACTTGCCATTAAAAATTCCTTTCAAGTATTTTTTTTCAAAAATCCGCAATAAAATACATTAAAAACACACAAGGTAGCGGACAAGATTGTATTTTATATAAAAATTATGTAAAAAAAGAGGATTGCGAGGACTTTCTTTATGAAAAACATTCTTATGTTGGACGCTGTCGAAAACGAGAAAACAGCAAAGATGATTGCCCACAAAGTTTTGGCAAACCGTTCGGATATTTCTTACACGCAGATGCTTGCAATGCTTGCCGAAGGAGACGTGGAATATCTTGTGTGGCAAGACGGCGAAAATATCGGAATTCTCGAAGACGCAGTAGCCGAGCTCGAAAAATTTGGAGTGAAATATCGTATAATTCAAATGGAGTCGCCGACGCCCACAGAAGAAGAAACGTCGAATAATATTGAAGAGGAAGTTCAGCCTTCTCTTGTGCAATCTACTTCTCCCGAAGAGCCGATTGCACCCGCGTCTCCCAAACATAAACTTGTGCAATCGTCGCCTTTTTCGCACAAGAAGCAACAAAATGATGACGACCTGTTGGATTTTTTAGCTGAAAAACCGCAGAAAAAGAAAAAGAAAAAAAAATCTCCTGCATTTACTTTTAGTTTCCCTGCTTTTACGCTTCACGAAAAATATCCCGTCGTTTTTAATACGGCAGTTTTAATAATTGTTGTCGTTGCTTTGGTTATTGTTATGTTTAAGATACCCAACGCCCGCGAAAGGCAAGACAGTCTCGGCGCAGGCGGTTCTCGACAATCGGCGCAAAATCAAGCAGGAGGCGCCGCCTCACAGACAAACGCTAATTCTGCACAAGGCGGCGGCACAGCAGACAGACAAAACGCACAGCGCGCCCAAGCGGAACAACTTGCGCAATTTAACGAAGCGCTCGACAACGCAAACAGCGCCTGCGGTAATCAAGGCGTGTTCGATATGGAAAAGGCATTTCGCTTTGCCATTTCTTTCAATAGGCAAAATCTTAGAGCGTGGCTTGGTCTTTTGGGTTGTTTTGAAAGAATCGGCAACGTGCAAAAGGCAAACGAAATTCGCTTGGAAATGCGCGAAGTTTTCGGTGAGGATGTTTTCACGATAATAAGAATTGTCGGATTTCACGGAACTTTAGAAAATTTAACAACTCAAGGAAACGCTTGCAGAATTACCTACACAAGAACAAACGCGCACGCTTCGCCCGAACACGAATTATTTTCGATTGCCACGGGACTTGCGGGAGTTAATTCTTGCAGACGTGTGATAATTTTCGCACAGGAAAACCTAAGCAGCGGCTATATGATTTCGGTGGATTTTTCGGATTTACCGAGAACGTTTGATGCCTTTTTAGAAAGAATTACCATTAACAGAGTTGGGTTTTGAGGGGCGACGGTCTTTTAAAACACCTCAAAATCTTTAGGCAACGACGAACACACGCGAAACTTGTCGCCGCGGAGTGTAAATTCCATTTCCGCACAATGCAAAAGGTGCCTTTCGGCTTTTATCGGAGTTATGTTTTTTTGCGCGCAATATTCCAAATACTCGTCCGCTCCAAATCCGTAAGCCAAATCTCCGACAATCGGTGTTCCTATATGCGCCAAATGAACGCGCAACTGATGGGTTCTGCCCGTTATCGGGTGAAGTCGAACAAGCGAATGCCCGTTTTCTGTTTTAATTGTTTCGTATTCCGTTTCGCTTTCTTTTGAATTTTCTCCTCCGACAATAACAAATCGCCCGACTTTAAGGTCGTCTTCGCTTGGCTCCTCAATTTTTCCCAAAGGTGCAAGAATTTGTCCAGAAAGCGGTTGAGGCGTACCGACAACAACGGCAAAATACGTCTTTTTTATTGTCCGTTGCGAAAATTGCAAAGAAAGTTCATTTAACGCCTTTTTTTTAAGCGCAACCATAACAATTCCCGAAGTGTCTTTGTCGAGGCGATTAACCGTGTTGGCTGTCGGAAACTTAGGTTTGTGTACTTCGCGCAGTTGGTAAATGAGATTGTGGCGAAAATTCTGTTTGCTTTTATGCACCATAAGGTTCGGCGGTTTGTATATCGCAAGAAAATCGAGGGTTTGCATAAGTATTTTGTAGTCTAAATTTGCAGGTTCTTCTTCAAAATACGGCATATCGTAGGTTATTTCGTCCAGATGAAAAACTATGCTGTCTGCATTTAACACAACTCCTTTTCGCGAATGCCGATTTTCGCTTATCCGCACCCGCCATTCGTCCGCGCTTAAATAAGCGAAACGCGAGGACACGTAATCCAAAAGCGTAAAACCGTTGTATATTATAGGAACCTTTGCTTTAAGTTTCATAGTTTTTGTCTGTTTCCCGAAAAAAAATGCACCTGTAGCTTAGGAATATACTATTTTCCTATGAAAAAAGTGAGAAAATAATGATAACTGTTAAAGAAATCTGCAAAAAATTCGGCGACAAAGAAATATTGGGCGAAGTTTCGCTGACTGTTTCGGCAGGCGAAGTAGTCGGACTTGTCGGCTTAAACGGTGTAGGAAAAACCACGCTTTTGCGTCTTATTTTAGGGATTTTGAACGTTGACAGCGGACACAGCGAAATTTTAGGCGAAATTCCAACTCCGAAAAACAGCAAAATTCTGCGAAAAACGGGTATTATCTTAGATAACGACGGTTTCAACGGTAATTTTACCTTTGTAGAAAATATGCAATTTTTCGCTAAAATAAAGGGAGTAGAAAGCGCAGACTTGCAAGAATACATCGATAAAAATTGGTCGCAAATGCAACAAAAAAACAATCGCCCCGTAAAATTATTCTCCAAAGGCGAAAGAATGCAATGCGCGATAGCAAGAGCATTTCTGGGCGACCCGAAAGCAATAATTTTAGACGAGCCGACCACGGGTTTGGATTACGAGCAATGCGACAAATTTTTTGAAATGGTAAAAAACGCACAGGCAAATGGGGCGGCTACAATAATAAGTTCGCACAATTTTTTTGCACTCGACAAACTTTGCACAAAAGTAATAGAATTAAAAAACGCAAAACTAAAGGATATAAGCGATGGATTTTTTAACAATATTTAATTATGAATTAAAATCGCTCGTAAAAAGCACGAAATCCACCGTTCTTTCGCTTGCGATTGTCTCGCTTTTTTGGGGAATTTTCTTTTCGTTAAACATTTTTTCCAACGACGGAAGCGGTTTTGCGCTTGTATGGCTTCTGTTTTTCGCCCTTTTGGCAAGTGCAGGATTTGCAGGAATTTCGTTTGTGCGGGAGCGTTTAAGCGGTTCGTGGGAAATACTTATTGCAAGCGGAATTGAACGTAAAACCATATTTTTGGCGAAATTTATTTTTGCACAGACCGCGTCATTTATTTGGGGTGCGGCAACGCTTTTAATTGCTGTATCTGCGGCGGTTTTTTTGTGGGATTTCAGCGTGGAGGTTTCGTTAATATTTATTCTTGCGGTTTTCTTTTTCGCCGCGCTTTCTGTAAATGCGATTACCGCGTATTTTACGATAATAAATGTAAATCCCAGAGCGATACAACTAATGAATTTCGCCGTAATGACATTGCTTTCTATGATGATTTTCGCAATCGACAGCACAAATTTAGCAGGAAAAGCAACAATTTTGGCGATACTTTCGGCTCCTGCCGTATTGCTTTTGCTATTGGTGCCCAAAGCGCTTTATGATGACAGAATTGTTCAAAAGGTTGTTTATTGATTTCCGTTAACAATAAACCCAAGCCCTCGCAAACGCCTTTTCAATCTCAGCGGAGTCTTGCGGGATATTTATCTCCACAAAAAGCAATTCTTTGCACTCTTCAAGCATCAATTCTACTGTCTGCTTTGCAAGCTCCTCGTCAGCAAAAATGACTTTATTTGCGCCTTTCAGTCCAAACACAATCGAAATCTCTGCAATCGGCGAAGAGGGCAGGGTAGCGCTGAAAATATGCGGTGAGGGCGAATTTTGTCTGATTGTTTCCATGAATTCTCGGTCGCGGTGAAGTGAGCCTATATTTGTCAGCAGAACTATTGCGCAATCTTTGGGATTTTCGATTTTCGTTGCTTCTATCGCAACAGCGGCGGCGCCGAAAGCGAGTTTGTCGGCGAAAGAAAGCTTGCCGAAGCTCAGATGCTTCTCCGAATAAACCTCGTCGCGCGCTATTTGGCAAAGGGGAAGTGTTCTTTCTACCGTGCCTTTTGGTGAAATGATTTTTTCGTTGTCTATGAACGAAAAACTTTTTATATTCGGATTTTCCATAAAGCAAAAATAATATTTGCGCACGCCTTGTTGCCAAATAGTATTTTACAAACGGAGATTTTCAATAATTGGGGAAAATATGAAAAATTTATTGCTTGTTATACTTTGTACATTATTTCTTTCCTTTACAGTTTTTGCGCAACAACAAAACGTCGATAACTTCGATATGAACCGCTTATCCGAACTTGCAGGCGGAGATGCCGTGGACTTGTTTGATGCCGATATGTCGCCGCAATTCGGTGGCGGTAATCAGGAGAGTATGGGCATAATACTTCTTCGCATAGTCGGCTCGCTTGCGCTTGTTTTGGCTATTGTGGCGGCGGCGGCTTGGGGTGTGCGTAAGTCGGGGATTTTCGGCAAGGGTATTGCGGCGGCGACGAGCCAAACACCGTCTATGAGCGTTTTGGAAGCTTTGGCAACGGGGCAGGGCGGCGCGATTTTGCTTTTGCGTTGCGAAGGTCAAGTGTTTTTGGTGGGGCAAACGCCGACGAACTACACGCTTCTGCGGGAATTGGACGCGGCTTCGGCGCAAAAAATCATAGAAAGCAAAGGCGGCGACGTTTCAATGGCAACTTTCAAAAATTCGCTCGCTAATTTTATGCAAAACGTTAAAATTCAGAAAGCGTCGGCAGTTCCTACGGGGCGCAAAGTATGAAAAATATAAAAAAAATAATTCCCTTTATACTTCTTTTGGTGGGATTTGCCTCGGCGCAGGTTATGCCGTCGCTGAATATTTCTATGGGCGAAGCGCAAAGTCCGCAAGAAGTGGCGACCGCGCTTCAAGTGGTGTTTTTGGTGTCTATTTTGGCTCTTGCGCCGTCGATACTTGTTATGATGACCTCGTTTGTGCGCATAATAATAGTGTTTTCGTTTATTCGCCGCGCCATAGGTTTGCAGACTACGCCTCCCGACCAAGTTTTGGTGGGTTTGGCGCTCTTTTTGACTTTTTACATAATGTCGCCTGTTTTCACGCAAATAAACGATAACGCATTACAGCCCTATTTGGCGGAGCAAATCACGTGGCAGGAAGGTTTGGAGGTGGCAGGCGACCCGATTAAAAGATTTATGCTTCGTCAGGTTTACGAAAACGACGTTGCTCTGTTTTTGCGAGTGGCAGGCAGACCCGCGCCCGCAACGGCTATGGACATCGGCTTCGACGTGTTAATTCCCGCATTTATGATAAGCGAACTGAAAACGGCGTTTATATTCGGCTTTATAATTTACCTGCCGTTTTTGGTGGTGGATATGGTGGTGGCGAGCGTGCTGCTTTCTATGGGTATGATGATGCTTCCGCCGACGGTAATTTCGTTGCCGTTTAAAGTAATTTTGTTCGTCTTGATAGACGGCTGGAACCTCATCGTAAGACAGCTTGTCGGCTCGTTTCTCTGAGGCTTGAAAGGGATTATATTATGGGAGAAATTAAGTTATGAATACCGCGCTTGTTCTCGATTTAGGGTATCAGACCTTGCTTTTGATACTGATGCTTTCCGGACCGCTTTTGCTTGCGGGGCTTGTTGTCGGGCTTGCGGTCGGCGTTTTTCAGGCGACAACGCAAATCAACGAAATGACGCTTACTTTTATTCCGAAAATCGCCTCCATATTCGGACTTGTGATACTTCTTCTTCCTTGGATGGCTACACAGCTCATAACTTATAGCATAAATCTGTTAAATTTATTTACTACGCTTATGAGGTAAAGGGGTGGAAGCGCTGCCGCTTGTCGCCGATGTTCAGCTTTTCGGTCTGATTTTTGCAAGAATGACCGCGCTTTTCATACTTTTTCCGATTTTCGGTCAATCGAATGTGCCTGTTCATTATAGGGTGGGACTTTCGTTTTTCTTTTCTCTTTTGCTTTTTCCGATGCTTAAGCCGAATTTTGTTGACCCGCAAATCGAAAACATTTTCGGGCTTTTATTTCTTATGTTCAAAGAGGCGGGAATTGGCGCGGTTATCGGTTTTTTAACGAGATTTATATTTACGGCAGTGGGTGTTGCCGGCGAGCTGATAGATATGCAGATGGGTTTTGCTATGGTACAAATGCCCGACCCTATGAACGAAGGTGAAATGACTTCCGCAACGGGATATTTTTACGTGGTAATCTTTGCCATAGCGTTTTTAATGCTCAACGGACACTATTTTTTGCTTCTTGCCGTAAACAAATGCTTTGCAACAATGCCACCCGGCGGCGTAATTCTCGAAACTACCTTAATTGTTCCTATGGTTTTGTATTTTGTGCGCAGTACTATGGAAGTGGCGCTTGCACTTTCGGCTCCAATTATGATTGTTATGATAGTTACCACTTTTGCGCTTGGAATTATAGCTAAAACAATGCCGCAAATGAACGTATTTATCGTGGGAATGCCGTTAAAAATCGGGATTGGATTATTTTTAATGATGGTATCGCTGCCTGCTATGCTGAATTTTTTCGGCGGAGTAGTCAGGCGTATGTATCAGGATATATGGACGCTTCTTTTGAGAATGGCTGGTAGTTAATGCCTGAACAAGATGACCAAGACAGTAAAACGGAAGCCCCTACCGAAAAACGAAGGCAAGAAGCGCGAGAAGAAGGGAATGTCTGTAAAAGTCCTGAGGTAAGTACTATTTTTGTGCTTCTTGCGGGTGTAGTTTTTCTGCGTTTTGCGTTTCCGTATATTTATCGCGACATTTTAATGGCTGTGGATTTAGCGTTTGCCAATCTTTCGCCCGACATTTTTCGAGACATAACTTTTGCGAAATATCAGCAAATATTTACAACTATGCTTCGCATTGCTTTGGGAATTATATTGCCTCTTGCGCTTTTTATTGCGTTTTGGGGGATAATCGGCAATCTTGTTCAGGTGGGCTTTCTTTTTACGCTTAAACCGCTTAAGCCCAAACTTTCAAAAATAAATCCAATCAGCGGGTTAAAGAATTTAATTTCTCCTAAAAAGATTTTTGACACCGCCAAAAACGTCCTGAAACTTATAATAATCGGCACTGTTTCCTATATAATAATAAGAGGGCGTTTAGAAGAAATTATGGGCGCACTGCACGAAACGACAGGCAGCATAGTTGTATATATGTTGCTTTTGCTTTTTGACGTTGCGATAACCATAATTATAACGCTTATAGTTATTGCCGTTGTGGATTACGGTTATCAGCGCTATGAACATTACAAAAAGCTGAAAATGACCAAACAACAAATTAAAGACGAGCATAAGCAGTCGGACGGAGACCCGCAAATTAAGAGCAGAATACGTCAATTACAGCGCGAAGCGTCCCGCAGGCGAATGATGGAAAACGTCCCTAAAGCAACAGTTGTTGTCACCAACCCGACCCACCTATCCATTGCAATTCAATACGAACAGGAAACGATGGACGCCCCCCTTATAGTAGCAAAAGGCGCCGACCAAATCGCGCTTAAAATCCGAGAATTAGCAAAAGAACACAACGTTCCGCTTTACGAAGACGTTCCGTTAGCAAGGGCGATGTACGATAAAGTCGAGGTCGGCGATATGGTGCCGCAGGAGTTCTTCGCCGCCGTCGCCGAAATTATCGCCTACGTGTACAAACTTCAGGGAAAAACTATGTAATTTATGAAATAAATATGTCGTTTTTATTCCAACAGTTCTGTTTCTTCCGCTTCTTCGATTAAACGCATATCTTTTGCATTTAGCGGGCTTATTACGGATTTTCCAGTTAGGTTCTCTATGTTTTGCCTTGCGTTTTTTGCTACGCTTGCGCCGTCTTTTGCCGCTACTTTTGCACCGTTTATATTTTTGGGTTTTCTTTCTTTTGTTAAGTCGGTTGCCACTGTTTCGGCGAGCATATTAAGAGCCAGTTCGGTATTTGTCATATTGTCGCGTAGGCTTTCTTTTTTCAAACCCTTGTGTTCTTTATACTCTTTTGCCGATTTTCCGCTCCAAGTTTTATACATTAAGTCGGTCAATATCCCATATTCGTTGTTTTGGACACCTGCGTCTTTCCATTCGTTAGTAAGTGTATTTCGCACTTCAATAGTTTTAATTCGCTGCATTATCTTACTGTCGCTGAAACCTAAGCGGCGGTAATGTTCTACAACTCGATTTATTACTAATTCAGGGTCAAACATTTCGTCAATTCTCTCATTACCGACTTTGGCAAGCCACTGCTTGAACGGTTCGGCTTTTTTGCTCGGAATTGATTGTATTATGCGTAAAATTTGCTCTGTGTCGGCGACGTCGGTATCGCGCAATTTTCCGTCATACGCCACCATTTTCAACTGACTACAAATTGTAGTCGGTTCAGCGCCCTCTTGTTTTAGACGCGTTTTCATAACGCTCCAGTACTTACGTGCTCCGTCGTGTGTTGCTTGTTCTGTTAAAACACCCACAATATCTACAACCGAAAACCACCATTTTTCGTTTTCTTTGTCCCAGTTTCTGCGGACTTCTTTTTCACCAAATGTTGCTATGCTTTTTTTGTCCATTAAACTATTCTCCTTGTTTAAGCGAATGAAAATACGTTTTTCCATTTAGATATTGCAAGGGATGACTTGTGTTTTATTTAATTTGTCAGGAGACCTGTAATTTTACGTTTGCGCTAAAATTCAATCACTGATTAAATCAGTGATTAAAACACTGTTCGGATAATATATTGTCTGTTATTCTTAAAGAGAGAAAATAAAATACGACTAAAAATCACAAAAAATTCACTAAACCGCCACCTGTCCGCGAAACAAATAGTATTTTACCCCTGAAATTAACCACTGAAAAGCAAAGGAGACATTACGAAAATGAAAGAAAAAAGCAGAATTCGCAAGATGATTTTCTTTGCTGTTTTCGTTATTCTTTTTGCGACGTTTGACTTTGTATCCAAGCAAATAATCGTTTCTACTATGGAAACAGGGCAGATAATCCCGATTTTCGGCGATGTTTTCGGGCTTTTCCTTATTTATAACACGGGCGCGCTTTTCGGCTTTAACCCGTCGGCGTTTATTCCTTTTATTACAAACGCGCATTTCTTTTTAGTGTTTACGCTTTTTGCCTTGTTTATTATGGCGCTTTTTATGCTCAAATTAGACGCCGCAAAGCAAAAACTGCTCTTTTGGGCGTTAATTTTTATAAGCGCAGGGGCAATCGGCAACGGAATAGATAGAATAATTCGTCCCGATGGCGGCGTTGTGGACTTCTTTATGGTGAATTTGGGATTTCGCTTAGGACCTATTCCTTTTGACCCTTGGCCCATATTTAATTTTGCCGATATTTTTGTAAATGTAGGGCTTGGTTTATTTATTTTGGACGCAATATTAAGCGGGAAAAAAGAAAAGAAAAACAACGTTTTTTGACAAAATTTACTTTTTTGTAATTTTTGTACTTTTTTATAAAATTAAATATTATATTTGTTTGAATTACGAGAAAATTTAGTTAAATTCAAGGTTGAGGATAAAGCTAAAATGTTGCGAAAAACAAAAGAAATTACGCGAAAAATTAAAACCCCCTTGACAACGGCGAGAGGTCGAAATTACTCTCTCTCTCTCTCTCTCTCTCTCTCTCTCTCTCTCTCTCTCTCTTAGTACCCACGTTAGCTCAACCAAAAACTCTATATATACCTTCGGTATATATAAGCCAAGCTATGGTAAATTAGCGGGGAGGTTTTTATGAGGGCGCTTATCGTATTGACAGTTGCTATCTTGCTTGCCGCACAAAATGTGGTTGCGCAGGTCAATATTACCAATAGATTTACTTGCAATAATTTTAGGACGGCGGTGTATGGAATAATAGGAAAAACTGCGCCCGCGCCGATTTTTGATACCGATGTTGCGACGGTTGGTTCTTTAGTTCTTGTGGGAAGAGGCATTGCAAGTTTAAGCGGTTTGGAATATTTTACAGGACTGCAAACCCTTGATGTCTGCGGCAACAATATTGCGGAATTGGATTTGTCGCGCAATACCGCTTTGACGTTTCTTTGTCTTTCGGGTAATCAGCTCAGAAGTTTAGACCTATCCGAAAATACAAACATAAAATATTTTAATATCTCTATGAATTGCGTTAACAATGAGAGCTACATTGTCGGACTTGAAAGCTTAAATCTTGAGTCGTTTGTCTTTGCCCCGCAAAGAGCGGAATGCCTTGGTTATGAAGTTAGTTTCGACGTTGGCGGCGGAAGTCCTGTTGCTTCTCAGAGAATACTTTGGGGAGAAACAGCGACAAGACCGAGTAATCCGACAAGGCACGGCTACAATTTTTCGGACTGGTTTTACGAAAACGCAATATTCGATTTTGCAACGCCGATAACGCAAGATAAAATTCTTACCGCCCAATGGGAACTCGATATGAGCGTGATAAGTTTTTCGGACAAAACGGTTGATTTCGACAGCAATTCGCACAGCATTTTCATAGAAGGAACGCTCCCCGAAGGCGTAAATGTCTCGTATTTCGGCAACGGGCGCATAGAGGCTGGAATATACGGAATTGTCGCAATATTTACCTTAGACGACGGAGTTAATCAGACAATTCCCACTCCTATGACCGCAACACTTACAATAGTCGCAGAACCCGACGAGCCATGCAAACCCTGTGAGCCGTGTAAGCCTTGCGAACCCTGCGAGCCCGACGACCCTTGCGAGCCCTGCCAACCGTGCCGCCCCTGCGACCCTTGCGAAAGATACAATCTCGGCGAAATAACATTTTCGGATAAAACCGTGTTTTTCGACGGCTTGCCTCACAGCATATTTATAAACGGCGAACTTCCGCAGGGCATAACTTTAATATACGACGGCAACGAACAAATTCAGGCGGGAATATACACAATAAAGGCAATACTTACGCTAACGGCAACGCTTACAATAAAAAGCCTCGACGAGCCCGATGAGCCCGACGAAGATTGCGGCGGAGAAATTTTAATACCAAACCCCGTCTCGGAAAACGTAGAAATCAGAGTAAATCTCCCCTGTGAAAAAGACGGCGCGGAGGTAGAAATCACAATTTTGGACGTGGTCGGAAACACTGTGTTTCGTTCAAACGCGGCACAAGTCGGCGAAAAATGGAAAACGATTTGGAACTTAAAAAATAAAAACAGAAGAGATGTTGCAAGCGGCGCGTATTTGGTTATCGCCAGAGTGGTATCAGCAAGCGGAAGCAGACATCAATATTCTGCAATAATCGGGGTGAAACGATGACGGAATGTAGGGGCGTATTGCATACGCCCAAAACTGTAAACGGCGGCAAATTATTTGGGCGTATGCAATACGCCCCTACAAAATAAAAATAGGAGGTTTTTTATGAAAGGTTATTTTAAGGCATTATTTGCATTATTGGCGGTTGCGGCGACGATTTGCGCGCAAACACCTTGGGACGGAACAATAGACACGTCGTGGTATAGCCCTTGGAGTTGGAATGACCCTCTTACAATAACTACAGCTGAACAGTTGGCGGGGCTTGCGCATTTGGTTAACAGAGAAAATAATCATGTGCATTTCTCAGGAAGAACCGTGTTTTTAGGTGCTGATATTGATTTGGGCGGTCGAAACTGGACGCCGATTGGAGAACGTTGGGGCGAGCATACGTTCCATTCTTTTGAAGGTACATTTGACGGAGATGGGTATTCAATATCTAATTTATCAATAATCAGAACCGATATCAATGAAAGAGTCGCATTGGGATTATTTGGATCATCTTCTGGCGGGACAATTAAAAATCTAACCTTAGAAGTCAAGGAAATAACAGCGCATATTAATTCCCAAAACGTCGATATATCATTAGGCGGATTGGTAGGCATCACTGGCTGGTCTGGTATAAATATCGAAAATGTCGCGGTAAATATAATTGATTCCATTAGTATTATTGGCGAAGTGTCGATGAATAGCTCGATAGGTGGATTGGCAGGTCGAGTTAATAGGCATTGTATTATAGCGAATTCCTCGGTGCAGGGAAATATTTCTGTTCAATCCTTGGCACCGTCCTTAATCTCATTTAATAAAATCGGCGGATTAATTGGAGGGTCGTTTGCTACGTCTGCTAGAATAAGTATAATTAATTCACATTTCAATGGAAATATTTACGTGCATTCTATAAGCAATAGGGTTTCTGCAGGAGGACTTCTCGGATGTATTACCGCTGACCTTAGCGGCAATACAATTGAAAGATTAATAATAAGTAATTCATATTCCATTGCAAATGTTTTTCTTACAGGTGTCGCTAGTGGCATTTCACCTCTTGTAGTTTATGGCGGATTGACAGCTGGTACACCTACGAGTTTATTCAGCATTACAAATAGTTATGCGAGTGGAACAATATCCAATAGAATTAGTGGTAATCGTGTTGCTATTGGAGGAATTATAGGACAGACAAACTTTGCTTTTAATAGTATGGTTCCTGAATACTCTTCTGTTTATTACAATTCTACAATGACTAACAGAGCGTTTGGATTAAACGATCGGGATTCTTTTGCAGACACCTCGGGAATTGCGGCTTTAACCCCTATGCAACTTACGAGGCAGGCGAGTTTTGTGGGTTGGGATTTTAATGATACTTGGGGAATTTTTGAGAATATGAGTTTTCCGTTTCATAATTTCAAAAGAATATTCGGCGGGTTTAATGTCGAAATTCCAAGCCAATCTTACATATATACAGGCAGTCAAATAAGACCCGAGCCGATGGTATATTGGGTAAATGCTCAAACTCTGGAGCCTTTGAGAAGAGATATAGATTACACAATTACCTACGGAGATAACAGAAACGCAGGCGCAGGGGTCGGGCGCATTACAATTACAGGTATCGGCGACTATCAAAACCTCAGAGAAGGCAGAGCGAACTTTACAATTACGCCCAAGGAATTTACCATAACCGCAAACGTAAGAAACAAGGTTTTTGACGGCGGGACTTCCGCCGAAATAATAGGAACTCCCGTAATTGTCGGCGTTCTTGCGGACGACGAGGTATCAATAACAGGAATTACCGCCAATTTTGAAAATATAAACCCGGGAAGCGAAAAAAACGTAAATTTCAGAGTGAATTTTGGAGGCAGAGATGCAAGAAATTACAGCTTTGTCCATCCGTTGATAACCGCCGATATTACTCCCGCGCCGCTTACCGTCTCGCTTTATCCGAGAGTAATAAACATAACAACTTCGGACACAATACCCGACCTTCGCGATTTTCTGCAAATTACAGGCAATCTTCACGAAAGACAAGCAGGCGACCCGCGCACCCCCGTTGACGAATGGACGGCGTTTACAATAATGTCGTGGGATTTGTTGAGATGGGCAGTCGATAACGACATAGTTCTGGGATACGGCGTAAACTTATCTGATACCGTTTCCGAGATTGCCGTTGCCCGACTTG
>Ga0131853_10002189_pt1 | contig 35095 bp, 28 predicted proteins | sample TergutLab28metaG_FD_92764 | JGI IMG/M metagenome (GOLD analysis project Ga0131853, IMG submission 92764) | Labiotermes labralis P1 segment gut microbial communities from Petit-Saut dam, French Guiana - Lab288 P1 (version 2) (version 2) | ecosystem: Host-associated > Arthropoda: Insects >... | reverse complement strand
TGTCAAGGGCGCGCGAAGCGCGTTCATTTTACCCTTGATTGCTATTCATAAGGCGTGATTTTCATATTCCTGCACATTCATAATTTCCCCTCTTCATCTATTGACTTTTGATAGCTGGTCTATGCAGATTTTTCGCTTGTGGTGCTTTCCGTAAGTTGTTCATATGGCTATCTTAGCGAAAAAATAAAGCTATCCCGTATATGCCAAACTTGGGATTTTGCCTTAGAATTTTGGTTTTTCTCATTTATGAAAATAGAGGGTTAAATTTCGGAACGGCTCATTTGTTCGCAATGACAATGTAAAGCAATCGTATAAATTCATGTTGACATTTTACATATGATTGGATATGCTTTTATTAAAACCTTGATGGATAGGAGTTGATATCTATGGCAACCACGAATCTAAACGTTCGTATTGATGCGGACTTAAAAAAGCAGTCAGAGGAAATTTTTGGTGAACTGGGGCTAAATATGTCTACTGCCCTTACTGTGTTTCTACGGCAAACAGTACGTTCAAGAGGTATTCCCTTTGAAATGCGGCTTGATATCCCTAATGAAGAAACCCTTGCGGCAATTCAAGATGTAAACATGGGGCGCAACATGAGCAGACAATTTCATAGTGTTAAGGAACTGATGGAAGATTTAGATGCTGACGATTAGATACTCCGCACGTTTCAAGAAAGATTACAAGACAATCAAAAAGCGTGGTTACGATATACGGCTATTTGAGGAAGTACTTGACATTCTATCTGCCGAGCAACCTATACCGTCGAAATATCTCGACCACGCCTTAAAGGGCGATTATAAGGGGCATAGAGAATTACACATTACCCCTGATTGGCTGTTGATTTATAAGGTTAAGGATAAGGAATTGATTTTGGAATTGACACGCACAGGAACGCATAGCGATTTATTTGGCTGATGTCAAAGTTTTGTGGGGATAACGAAAGGATGGGCGAGCAATGAAAGCCGAAAAAACGGAAGCATTTGTTCCAACCGGAGTATTAGATAATTGGAACACAATGGATGTCAATGAAAAGGTCTACTTTTTAACAACGCCATCTTCTGAAACGATTGAAGCACTATTGATGAATCAGCCCGGTACGCCGGTTATAGGCGATAATAGCGTCATAAAGCCGTGTATTTGCACGGAAAGTTGAGTGGTACCACGGAAGAAATCTCTCGTCCCTTCGCGGACGGGAGTTTTTTTATTTCTAACGCAAAACATCGCATTTATCAGAGAAAACCCAGAGGTTGTTAAACAAGCGGCAGTTGGCAAGGGGGTGTTGTTGGCATTGACCCGCTGCTTAAAAACGATTTAACTACTATTGAAGCTACCATCTGTGACACTTGTGCAGAGTTTGATATGTTAATGCTCCATGTGTCATCTGTATCAATACCGGAAGTTCCGGTAGGGAAAGATGACGGAGATAACATAGAACTCAGGCAATACAGGCATTGCGTCTCCGCACATCCTGATTCCTTTGTTGGAAAACCATCAAAATACAGATGGAAGCATTACTATTCTTAATGCACTAAGGTTATATTTGGGTGGGCGCGAGAAGATACAGCAGACAGTAAAGTAGGTATAGCTATGAAACAAGGGATTGCTCTCACCGCATAATGCTTATATGAAATATCTGTAATTTATTGAAGATTTTTGTTGACATATAAGGGATGACATATTATAATCGGCACACACAATCAATTAGTGAATTCAAATCATATAAATTGCATAAAAAAGGAGGATGCGCCATGGCTGTAATAAAAACATTTATGACTCCCGGTGGGATGTATGTGTATGACCGTGAAACTAACTCGATTTTGAGTGTCAGCAAAGATGAGTTTGCTGTTTGTCAGAAGATAGAGGCTGGTAATGATACCTCTGCTGATTGGGAAGCACTAAAACGGCTAACGCAACATGGATATTTGAAAGAGAGTAGCTTGCAATGGATTGAACATTCCGCAACTTCGTTAATGCGATATTTTTTAGACAGTGGTGTAACGCAGTTAACCTTGCAGTGTGACCAACGCTGTAATTTGGCCTGTTTGTACTGTACGTACTCTGGCAACTATGAAAATCAACGCACCCATAGCAACTTATCTATGTCGCTGGATATGATGAAAAAAGGCGTAGACTTCCTGATGAGCCGTTCCCGAAACGTGAAAGAGGTTGCACTCGGATATTACGGAGGGGATCCGCTTCTGCAATTTGAAAACATAAAGAAATTGGTAGCCTATGTAAAAGAGGAATACCAAGGGCGGCGCGTCAGGCACACTATGACGACTAATGGCACCCTTTTTAATGATGAGATTCTTACTTTTTTGCAGGAGAATAACTTTAATGTGTCTATTTCACTAGATGGGCCGAAATTTTTACATGATCAAAACCGAGTGTTCCCCGATGGCAGTGGTTCTTTTGACATAATAATGGAAAATGTCATGTACATAAGGGAAGCATATCCCAAGCTGTACGAGAACGTTATGTTTTTATCAACTGTAGCACCGGGCGTTGATTTTGCTTGTGTTAATGATTTTTATAATGCGGAGGATGTTTTAGCAGACGGCAGAGTTATGCAAAACATGGTCGTTGATCATGGCGCAAAAGAGCCTGTTATATATGACGATTTGTATAATACGACCTACACTTACAATCAAATGAAAGTGCTGCTATCAGCTTTAGGTTTGTATAGTAAAGAAAAAATATCAAAATTATTTTCGACAGGATTATCAAATGCGGTAATGATGCACAAACACTTATCAATTGTTAAAATGCCCGAAAGGGCCCATCCAAGCGGACCGTGCATACCCGGTGTGTTAAGACCCATCATTGACGTACATGGTCACATATATCCGTGTGAGCGTGTAAGCGAATATGACACCATGAAGATAGGCCATATAGATTCTGGTTTTGATTTAGATAAAGCGTTGACTATCTTAAATGTAGGAAAGATGACGGAGGATGAGTGCAAGAACTGCTGGAGTTTTTCCCACTGCGGTTTATGCGCTGCGGCATGTGATGGCGATGGCGGGCTTACTAGGGAGGCGCGTCTTAATAATTGTAATAGGGTTATGGCTGGCACAATTGATACATTTGCCACAATATGCCTATTGTTGGAGAATGGATATGATTTTGAAAAGAAAACAACTATAGGAGGTGTATCTCATGAGTGAAAGGCTCTCGCTTTTTCCGATGAATCGTGATTTATGTGCAGTAGCAAGATATGCTTCTTTGTTGCAAGGCTACGAACTGGCTCACTTATTTGTACCCAAGTACCTGCGTATGGGCGAGGAAGATGTAAGCCGCTTAGATGGCGGAACGCCTGCATGTTTGCGCCTGACAGACTACAGCAAGGATAAGCTGAAAGACTGCGATGTTATATATATGGACTACGATGAGGCCATGGCAAGTATAGATATTTATAAAGAAATAATTTTACACGCAAGTGAAATGGGAGTAGAGGTTATACAATCCCGAATGCTAATGAGGATGATGAAAGACGAATCATACAGTTTATACACAGCGGATGAGACGCCTTTTGTTATGTCACCGGAAAATGATATCTTGCATGAAGTTAATGTACCGGTGGTAATGGTGCTGTCTCATGGTTTACAAACAGACCAGTTAGCGGTTGAACTAGCATTGTGGCAACATTTCACTGAAGCGGGCTATAAGGTTGGCCAAATCGGGTCGCACGATGCATGCAGATTGTTTGGCATTAATGATATTCCTGATTTTATGATTGAGCCTGCGGATGCATATAGAAAAACCATAAGGTTTAACAAATATATATCGGACCTGATCTCAAAAGAAAAATTTGAAATATTAATCATAGGGGTGCCTGATGCAATTGTGAAACATAGTAACCGTATGCTTCAGGGGCTTGGTGTAGTGCCTTATGCTATATGCAATGCAGTAAGAAGTGATGTGACAATTGCCTGTACCCATTATGGTAATTTAAAGAAAACATTTTTTGACGAAGTATCTAGATATGGGAAGTACCGATTGGGTAGCCCGATACACTTTTTTAACATGGCAAATACTCTTGTTGTACCGGATAATATTATGTTTGATGATATAACGCGACTTACTTATACCGTCTTAGAAAGTGACTTTGTACTTAACACGCTAAACAATATTAAGGCGGAAGAGTATTACCTGTTTAATGTTTTGGATAAAAATTCTGCAAAAGAAGCTTGTGAAGCAGTGCAGAATACATTATCTGGTAATGCGTCATATATGCGATGAGTCATGACCTGCTTCCAAAGCCTATACTAGTTGACAGCTTCGAAATGGGTTTATGAATATATTTTAGAGGAAAGGAGAATGTCATCATGAAAACCCCGTTATACAAACGCTCTTATGATATAGAGCAAAGCCTAGAGTCCTACTGGTGCAATTGCGATACTTGTAATTGTGTTTGCGATTGCTCTGGACTATGTGGTAGTCCAAACACTATGTTCAGTTTAAGAGACAATAGAGCATCTGACTATGCCAGAGGCGAAGGCATGAATCTTCTGACAAATGTTCAACGCCCACGCTAATTTTTGACAATTGAAACAAGGCGGAATGACATGAATTCATTCCGTCTTGTTTCATACATAATAAAGTGAGTAATCGGAGGTAGACCATGCAACGATGCAAAATTATATATTTGCTATTTGCTATATGTGCCACAGTAGCCATATCCGCATGCGGGCGTGGCGGAAACGAAGACAGTACACCCAATGGCGATTACACAATGGACAGCACGGTTGAAGTATTAAGTATACTAATTCCACGTAATGATATGTACAATCATGCTCACTTTTTTTCTATCGCGGAGAACACCTTGAACCAAGAGTTATACGAGTTTAACAGAATGTTCGAACTGGAAATCCACACCGTTTCAAGGCAAGATGAAATTAACCAGCAAATGCGCATGGAAGTAATGATGATGGCTGGGGAATCGTATGATCTTTTTTTATTAACACCACAGCATAATTTATGGCGGCTCTCCCAATCAGGGTTTATTGAAGATATATATGCTTTAATAGATAATTGCCGGCATACCAGTCGTGAAGATTTTTTAACAAATGTACTTAACGCGTTTACGATAAATGAAAGGCTGTACGCGTTTCCTATGCGGTTTTCGTTTAATCACTTGGCAATAAATTCATTATTACCTCAAGATTTAATAACTAGGTTTAATGAAAAAGACGTAATTAGCCAATCCGAACTTTTGGCTATGTATATAGACTTGCAAAATAAAGATATAGATGAGTTTAATCTTTTAACAATTGCAGACCCAAAGGCACTGCTATATGCTGATTATCTTTTAGCAAAAGCACTCACTGATTTTGTTAATCCTAACACGAGGGTATCAAATCTAAACAGTGATGAATTTGTTTCGTTTTTGACAAGATTACAACAGGTAGAGGAAATACGAGGATTTCCGGCAGAACGAGATTTTATGGCTTTTGAGTTTAGTGCAGGGTGGCTTGTCACTTCCGGTAGAAGAATGCGGCAGATGAGGCAGCGCATGTTTATTTCTGACAGCGCAGCGCTTGACTCATTTCATATTTTTTTTGAGCATAATATCCAATGTTTTTTAAATCATAAACCGGTGTCTAATAATGATGGAGAACTGCACATTAGATTAACATCAGGATATGGATTTTTTTCACCATTTGCATTTTCCATAGCAGCAACAGGAAACGGGTCATTAGCATGGGATTTTTTACGCCATTTGATTGCGCCGGTATCAGTGTCAACAAATTATTATCAGCCACGAAGGGACGGGGATTTATCACAGATCCCTATAAAAAGGTCATACTTAGAATCTAATTTTTTAGCGGTGCTTTATCATCATTCATATATGATTGCTGAAACTTTTGTGGGGATGGGGGAGGAAGATGAAGAACGTGACACACGCATCCAGCAAGCGCTGGAAAGGCTAAAAGCCTTTAGCGAAATGCCGGTCGCCACGATACCATTAGTACCCATTAGCATAATTGAGGAGGATTTAAGCCTGTTTATGGATGGCATAATCACTGCGGAGGACGCGGCACTGCGTATGCATAACCGCGTAAGCTTGTGGCTTATTGAATAAAAGAAGTAAAAAATATTTTACTATTCAGGAGGATGGATATGAGTACAAAAGAACGAATATTGGCAGCTATAAACAAAGTTCAGCCACTAGACGATTACAACAAAGATGACATCATTTACAGTCAAAGGTATGGTTTTACCGCAACTGCAATGGTTTATATCTTGCTAGAATTGACAAAGGAATTCCAATTCGATATAACCGATGGTTTAATTGATGCTATGGAAAACTGTACATTCGCGCAACTGGAATCACTGCTAGAGCAATACAGTGGTACACAAGTTTTAAGCCGCAGCGCTGGCTAATGGCTAGCTTCACCCTCTCCTTATGCAGCATGATGCATTTTCAAATATAATAGTTGTAAAAAAACGAAAGCGCACTGTTTTCAGTAACGCTTTCGTTTTAATGTCATATATTCACACAATAAATGCTTAGCACATTAGCTTTTTACTTACACAATCAACTACCCTTACCAATCAGGCCGCCAAATAGCCTCTCTAGCACCGCAACCGGCAACAAAATACACCGTGCCATCGGCCTCTGCCACCGCAGCACCACTAACTGCTCCATAATCATCTGTCATCTGGTAAAAGTAGGTGTAGTCTTCAACTTGGATTACGCCAAAGCCGTCATTAACAAAATAGTCAATTGTCAATTCATCTAAGTCAGCAGTATAGACGCGAAACGCTTCAAGGCCTGTCTTGGGCCTGCCGCTGAATAAATACCTGCTGCCAAAAAGTTCATCATCCGGGCATAGGTCAGCGGCATCGTATATCTGAATCATTTCGCGGGTACCGCATTCGCTTTCTATTGTAATTTCGCCATCTGACTCTGTTACTCTAATCCTGCCACCGCTAACGGTGCCTTCATCATCCACATCTACTGTCATAGAAATGGTTATACTTCCATCATCATGCCTTACGGCCCTAATCGCCCTGTCGCGCAAAGCCGGGCTGGCGGCAAAGGTGGCCGCAGACATGGCCAATACGGCAATCACTGCTACCAATATAGCAAATGGCTTCCTAATTTTTTTTATTCCTTTCATTGTACACCGCTCCTCATTAATTTGGGTTAGTTTGCCTTTCAGGATTTCTAAGTTCTTGTCATAGTTCGCGCTCTCGGCAGAGAAATCCACGGCTTTACATTTTGCCATTAGCGCATCGTCAGAATCGTATCTCATACATCCTCCTCCAATAATTTTCTCAATCTTTTTAGCGCTCTATGAACAATAACACCTACATTTGAGGCACTAATGCCCATAACAACCGCGATTTCATCATGCTTTAGGTTTGTGGCAAATTTCATGGATAATATTTGCCGCTCTTGCTCTTTCAGCTTAGACATCGCTGTTAATAAGGCCTTGTTTTCCTCGTTTTTTACCACAACCTCTTGAGGTTGCCGGCTAAAAGATGCCAGCCCGATAATACTGTCCAATGTCACAAAATGCTTGCGTTTTTTTGCGCGCAGGTAGTCTGTGACGGTATTCTTGGCAATGCCTATTAACCATGCTTCTACCGGCAATGCGTCGTTATATCTCTGCCAACTTACCATCGCCTTTTCAAAAACCAAGCTGGCTAACTCTTCGGCATCAAAATGATTGTTTATCCTGAAGCCTATATAGTTGTAGATATTTTTATAATGCTGACGGTATATAGATTCCAGCATTTCGCAATCCATTCCGGTTAACGCGTGTCTCTCGTTAGCCATAGCCATAGTCATCGATGACATAGCGCCTCCTTTCTTTAGGATACAGCCGGGCCCAAAACCCAGTGCCGTATAAGTAGGATTTAATAATAGTGCAATGCTTGCAAGCTTCACACCATGGTATACGGTAAAATTGGATTTTCATTACAAGGGTATACTAGGTTAATTTTACCATGTAGGCATCATAGCCTTTGACTTTTCGCAAGTAATTAAGTTATTGTTGCTGTATACCAAAGAAATAACAAGGTAAGGAATGATAAAATGAGTACACATCATGGCGAAGCAGTAGCGATAAAGCCAATAAGTAAAGTAGCAAAATTTCAAAAAAACTTAATACCGGCAAACATACCAGATAGCTACACATTAAATCCCATACTCAAAAGCATAGCAAGCGAAGAAAATATACGAAGCGGTGTGATTGCCTTCCGTAATTTTCTGTATTTATTTTTTGACCGCTTAATCTCAGACGGGCATTTATATACAAAGCCATCAAAAAAACCGATAGATATGACAAACTACCCCCCTTTAAGTAATATCTCAAACCTGTTAGTTGATATAGGTTATAACAGCATGCTGGCTGAAAGCGGCGGCTCATTATTAATAACTGAGATACCATCATGTACTGCCCCAAAGCCGCTAATTTCTGTTTCTAATCAGATTGTTTGTTTGCGGTTTTTAGTTCACTGCGGCTTTGTTTTTACTGGTATAGACTTAGAATCAAAAAAGTTTAACATTTCGGAATCACAAATAGAAGTGTCCTATCCAGATAACCCAATCCTGCTGACGGGACTGAAAGCCATGTCGGTTGCGGAAATAGAACTGCGAACTACGCGGCGGTATAAAAACGATGAAAGCTTTTTATGGTGTGACTATAGGCTGCTAAAAGCAGAAGATACAGACATACTAGATGTTCCGAAAGACTACTTGCATCCACTACCGGAAGATGTTCAAGATTTCGCCATAAAACTGCATCAGCACAATATAAATATGGGTATGACTTGCGTTTTGACCATATTAAGCGATATCCATTTCGCTTATTCATATGTAAAGAATAGCCAGCGCGCATTATCCCCACGCAACATATATCAGCAAAGAGTATGGGGATTTTCAATATCTATGAAATCCGGTTACTGTTTAGTTGTAAGGGCGAAAAAAACAGATAAATACACGGATGTTATCAAAAATTTCTCCTTACCCTTACAAAAAGCAATCGCAAATGGGTATGGTTGTTATAGAAAAATAGGTCTCGAACGCTGTCAAGAAGATTGTCAGGGGATTCGCATACCTTTGGATGAATCGATTCTTGATATGAGTGAAGATATTGAAACATGGCTTGATAATGAGATGCCGGGTTCATTACGAAAATAAACAAAAGTGTTAAGTCAGCAATATCCCCATCATAGCACTGAAGGGGGCTTTCAAAACACAAGAAAATAGGTTATTATGTCTGTCCACAAAACATATACATTATTCTCACAAAAGTCTATATTCGAAGGCAGGACAACATGAGCGCAATCAAAATGCAACTAGGCTACAAAGCCTCAAATCTGGAGCTACCATACTTATTTATAGACCACTATCTAGCCGGCTGCGCACCGGTTTATCCGCTAATTTACATATTCAGCCTGCGCCGCTTGCTGGGCGGCGAAGGGGTATCGGTACAAGACATTTCCCAGCATTTTCAATTGTTGGACACAGACGTTATGAACGCTTGGCGCCATTGGGAGCGCATGGGCCTTGTTTGCGTAGAAGGCAGCGAAACAGAGATCTCTATAACCTTCTTGCCCGTAGGTGAACCACAGCCGGGACCTGCGGAAAAAAAGACAATAAAAATTGTGGAAAAGAACCCAGTGAATGTTGAAAACTCATCACCAGTTGTGGGTAATTCAAGTAACTCGCCTATAACAAACCCAAATCTGCCTAAGCCACTTGTGGATAACCCCGCAGATTTTAAGCCGGTTGTGGAAAAGTCCGCTACTATCGCTGAAGGCCGTCCACAGTATTCCGTGCAAGAACTGGCCCTCTATCGTAGCCAAAGCAAAGATATAGAGCGGTTATTCTCCAAAGCAGAAAAAGCAATGGGCAAGCTTTTAACCTATCACGATATGAATGTAATCTTCGGTTTTTACGACTGGCTGCGTCTGCCTCCAGACGTAATAGAGTACCTGCTAAGCTACTGTGCCGAACACGGCCATCGCACCCTGCGCTATATAGAAAAATGCGCCCTTGACTGGGCAGAGCGCGAGATAGATGACCTAGAAAAAGCCTTAGATTATGTACATTTATTCGATAAACACTATCGCAGCATATTGCAGCGCATGGGCAAGCTATCCAGCTTCCCCACTCCTGCCCAACGCAAGCAGATAGATAAATGGCTACACGAGATGTACATGCCGCTGGACGTAGTGCTGGAAGCTTGCGACCGCACAACCCTAACAGCCGAAAAACCTTCACTTTCATATGTGGATAAAATCCTATCAAAGTGGCATAACAGCGGAATAAGCACATTGGCAGACGTACAACAAGCCGACGACGACTATGCAAAGCAAAAAGAGCAAAAAGTAACCAAATCCCAATCCACCACAAAAACACCAAAAACCAAAATAAACAGGTTCATAAATTTTGAGCAACGCGACAACGACTACACCCAAAGAGAAATGCAAGAACGCCAGTACCTACTGCAACGTCTGGAGGGATAGAGCATGGGGTACAAATCTATATACAGAGATGTAATGCGAGGCTACGAAACCTCCCGCAGGGAAGCCGAGGCGGTATTGGAAGAGCGCCGCGCAGCGATATACCACAGTTTCCCGCAAGTGGCTAAAATTGATCAAAAGCTATCCGAAATCGGGCTAAGCTTAGCAAAACTGGCGCTAGCGAAAGACGAACTCGCAATACAAGAGGCCCGCGCAAAGTCGGAGGCCCTAAAACAAGAAAAAGCCGCCCTTCTTGCTAAAGGCGGCGTACCCAAAGATTATTTTACTGCCGTATATAACTGCATGGCTTGCAGTGACACAGGCCACAAACCCTCAGAGCCGGGCCATTTGCCCGAACGTTGCAACTGTCTGAGGCAGAAGTTGGTAGATGCATACTACTCTCTTTCCAATATAAGAGGGATACTGGATGAGGAAAATTTCGACACCTTCGACACCCGTTGGTTTAGCCCAACTATTGTAGAATCGGAAGGGATTTCGCCTTTAACCAATATGAAGGCCATATACCGTGTAGCCACAGATTTTGTTCAGGATTTTAAAACCAAGTTTGATAATCTGCTGCTGTATGGGCGTACAGGGCTTGGCAAAACCTTTGTATGCCACTGCATAGCCAAAGATTTACTTGACGCAGGTCATACGGTTTTATATTTGACCGCACCGCGGTTATTCAAAATAATAGAGGATTACCGCTTTAACCGCGACGCACTAACCGAACCGGATGAGATGCTGGAGGCCGTATCAGATGTAGACCTGCTGATACTTGACGACTTGGGGGCGGAGTTTGTAACCGTTGTCACAAGTTCTGCGCTATTTGATATAATTAACCAGCGAATACTCACCAAAAAGCCTATGATTATTTCGTCTAACCTATCACCCCACGAACTGGAAAACCATTATTCGGAGCGGATTGTCTCTAGGCTAAGCGGGTATTACCGCATGATTAAATTTTTCGGCGAGGATATTCGCACAAAAAGAATGTACGGGGGCAGACAATGATATTAAAGCTTCGCAAAGATAAGCATAAAACAATAGACCTCCTGCCGGAAAACCTCCAGAAGCGAAAGGCCTTTCGCAAACTCATGATAAGACTAGCAGCCGCGCAGGTTGCTATTTTTTTACTCTTTGTGTTGGCAATAGCTGGCATTATCGCGTTAGAGCAACGGGCATGGGACGAAGTTCATGACCTAAGCCTGCATGTACACACATTAAGGCACGGCCCGGTTGTGACCGCTGCCGCATATGCCCGAGATATAATCCAGCGCCAAGCAGCGGAAGACGCGCTTCTGCGTGCGCATGCCCCCGCCGCTTTCAACCCTTATTGGCTGGCCGCAATTATTGAGGCTGGCAGCGGCGATATAACGATACTATACTATAGCGGTGCAGGCATAATGATAACCGGCATGTCTGAAAGCATAATAGCAGTAGAAACCCATAGGCAAAGCATACTTGATACAGGGGTGTTTTCAGATGTAGAACTGGGCCGGATAATACTACAAGACGATGGCCGGTATTTTTACGAGTTGCGGGTAAGATTGCGATAGGCCTATATCAAAAACCCTTACTTCGATTTAACGGCTGCCCGGTAAACCAACACGGCTAAAACCGCCCCAATAAGCGGTGCGGCAATAAATACCCACACATCTGTAAGCGCTTCCGTGCCTGCAAATATAGCCGGTCCAAGACTCCTGGCTGGGTTTACAGAAGTACCGGTAAGCGGAATACCCACAATATGCACAAACACTAACGTAAGGCCAATAACAAGCCCAGCGACACTGGCCATTTTCTCTTGAGACGTGACACCCAAAATCGTGAGTATAAATATAAATGTTAGCACAATCTCAACAACCAGCGCACCGCCAATGCCAAGGCCGCCAACAGCGTTAGAGCCAAAGCCGCCGGTTAAATCCGCAACGCCAAAGGCCTCAACCATTACAAACAGTAATGCCGCCGCCGCAATAGCACCTATCACTTGGGAAATTACATACCCTACAAAATCTTTAACAGAAAGCCGTTTGTCCAGCAGCATAGATAGCGATACCGCCGGGTTAATATGGCAACCCGACACCCCGCCAATTACATAGGCCATTGCCACAATTGAAAGGCCAAACGCAATAGCTACAGCCAAATGGCCACCTTCTGTGCCAACACCAAGAAGCATGGCACTGCCGCACCCCATAAATACCAGTACAAATGTGCCGATTACTTCCGCTGCATACTTTTTAATGTTCATGCTTCATCTCTCCTTAGAGTTTTTACAAGTAGTACCAGAGAAACAGCCCAAAGTCAACAATATTTTCGGGAGGCGGTTAAGAACAAGACAATGGTATATACTGTTCAATAAATTGTTATCGTGTATATTAGAGTTACAAGTGATATATTTTTTTTAAATCGCCAAAATTTCTTCTTGACTCTGCCGTTGCGTCAATGGCTATACTACCCTCATATTAACTTAAGGAGGGCTTGCAATGCCTAATTTAATTAAAATAAAAGAAGTATCCAGTCGTTATGATGTCTCCTCGCGTACATTGCGCTACTACGAAGAGATGGGTCTAATTACCAGCACCCGAAGCGAGGATTATTCCTACAGAATGTATGACAATGACTGCTTAAAAAAATTGGAACAAATCCTTATCCTCCGCAAGTTAAACATCAGCGTCAAAGATATAAAACGTATATTTGACACAGTCGGCTCAGAGGTAGTGCTTGAGGTGCTTGAGAAAAAGGTAGGGGATATTGATGGCGAGGTTGCCTTGCTCCATGAATTAAAAGCGATTGTTTTGGAATTTATAGACCATATCAAACAATCTGATTTTAGCAAGGAATCTGACGTGAAGTTGCTCTATGACAAGGCGCGGGAAATCGAAAAAAGTCTTGCAAATGTTGATTACACTGGCAATCACGCAAATATAAATAGATTGTTGGAAGTAACGGAAAAGCTGGATAAAAAAGTGCCTGATATAATGGTTGTTAAGATACCCAAGTTTAGGGCATTTACAACGGGGCTTGTTGGCTGGGATAAGATTTTCGATATGGGAAGTGACGCTAAATCAATCGAATTGTCGGCACGGGGTTTAACAATGCCCATTCTCTTCGGCGGCTGCGACTTCTTGTATGGAAAAGACGGTAAAGCCGCGTGGATTTGGCGGATTACAAGCGAAGCTACCGAAGCAGATACACATCCTTTCGAGATTATCGAGTTTCAAGGCGGGCTGTACACTGTTTCGGTAAGCGTGGACGGCGATGGCGAAAGCCACGACAAGGTACGAAGCAAAACGGCAAGATGGCTCGAAACTACGAACTTTATAATAGACAACGACCGTGAGATGCTTGGACACATGATATATACCCATGACCACTATCCCGATATTATGAAGGGACTTGGTTATGAACAAATGGTGTTATACGCTCCGATTAAACTAAAAGAGGATTGCTGATGAATCAAGTATATTGGGTTTCCATTTGGGCGAAGCGGCGGCAGGATGAGGTTATCCGTGTACCGGCGGAATATAAAATTCATGCGGATTTTTCTCTCCATATGGATAGAACCGAGGTGCAGTCTGCCTTTTTAGAATTAAATAACCTTTTTCAAACGATTTATGGTGATATAGCCTTAAATCCTGATGCGTATGGTATGCCGTTAAATCCCAAAGATAACCACCGCGTATTTTCGCGGGAATTTACGGATTCGGGGCAAGCCCCATACCGTCCTTTCATATTATTGTATAATTTATTAATTTGTGGTGAATTAAACAATGACGGGATATTTGTATCTGTTGAAAAATTCAAGGCACTAAAGCCACCGCCGAAATATTTGTCGGGAATCGACCAAAAGGTTAGTCGAACAAATTTATTGTTTAATAAACTTTCCGATTACGGATTTGTTTTTGATGGTTTGAAAAATAATAAGCTTACAAGCAGCGACATATCAATAACATATCCTGATAATCCAGTTATGCTGTATTTACTGAAGCAGATTGCGGATAAAGCACATTGCACAAAAATAATCCACAATGCCCGTAGTGTAAAAGAAGATGAAGATGCCCGCAACAGAGAAGTAGACCGCATTTGTGATTTTTTATGCTGTCATTTTAGGTTGCTTCAAGATGACATAAACACCGCAGATTATGGGTTTGGTGTTGATGATGTAGCCGACAGGGTGCTTACGGATTCTGAAAAGAAATTTATATACAAGTTAGATGAAGCCTTAATATCAACGGGCTTTGTATCGGAATTATACGGCGGTATTGAGTGTCACGGCATAGCATATTATCATAGCGAAAAAGATATGCGATCAAAGAAGCCCTTCACTTACAAAGTTTCAACAAGAGGCATGGATTTTGAACAGCCTGACAACGAAACTGAAAAAATGCGATTAGAATTACGCATTAGAAATGTGTCAAATTGCCTTAAATATTTAGCATCATGTCCCGATTCAGTTAAGCGTATTTTTACAGATTATTCGGATGTAGGTTGCAAAACTCGTCAAAATAATGCTTGCAAGCATGGCGTTGCTTATGAAATTGACGGCAACCATTATTGGCGTTGCGCTTGTTGCGGCGCAGCATTTAATTTTAAGCCAAAATTAGCAGATATATCGCACTATATAAAATTAATTGAACTAGGTGAAAAAAAGTGATTTCATACAGCCATGTGCTACGGCAACAGCAAAAAAGCGGGTAGCTACCTCCGGGAAGGAGAAGCTACCCGCCTTGCTATGACCGCCAAAGTGGTTTTCGGCTATTCCATGTTTCGGAAGCCGCCAAGTAGAATATTTCCATCCTATCTGGATTTTCTGGGTCTGGTTTTCCATCAAGACCGCACCATCCAATACTGCTTGAATCCACAAGTTTACTGGATTGCTTCCACTACGCTCTTCACAATAGAGTTGTAATGACGGCGGACTACATATCTATTCAATTTATTGGTCAAAGGTTTTAAAACCCTTTAATAACCTCCACGGTAAGCGCCCGTACAATAGCAGTAGTAAGCGCCACACAGGCTTTATAATCGGAAAGAGAAGCCATTGAGTGATGGCTATGCGCATACCTAACCGGGCAGCTTATAACAATAACCGGCACGCCATGCCCAGACATGTGAATAGCACCGCCGTTGGTGCCGCCGCCTGTGCGCACAGCTTCTTGAATAGCTATACCCTCTTTAGCCGCAACCTCACGCGCAAAATTGAGCGCGCGCGGGTTGGTAATCATGCCGCTGTCTATAAGCCTTAGCATGGGGCCTTTGCCCATGCGGGTTTGTACCATATGTGCCTCCGCAAATGTATCGTCTGCGGGCGCGCCTTCTAAGCAGATAGCAAAATCTGGGGCAACACGGTTGGCAACTGCCCTAGCGCCCCTTAATCCCACTTCTTCTTGTGAAGAAAACGTGCCTACTATACGCAGTTCGGAGTCTTTTAACGCTTCCAGCGCCTCTAATACAATGGCACATCCCAGCCTGTCGTCAAAGGCCTTGGAAATCATGGTGTCGCCTTGCTGCTCGAAATCTGTCTTTGGCACTATGGGGCAGCCGGGCGCGATTTTATATTCGTTTATTACTTCGTCACGGGTTGACGCGCCTATATCCAGCACCAAACTGTCAAGCTTAGGCGCTTCCGAAATCCCGCCGAAGTGCGGCGCGCGGGTAGCTACTACTCCCGTTATAAACCTGCCATCCAAGTTTCTGATAAGCATTTTCTGGGCCAGCAGTACCATAGGTACCCAGCTGCCTAAATTATGAAATACAATCATGCCGTTGGGGCGGATAGCATGCACCATCAAGCCGATTTCATCGCTGTGCGCGTCTATCAGCACCGTGGGGGCATTTTCTTTGTGATTGTCTTTGTACATAAAAAAATTCATGAGGCTGTCGCGGCTTGAGGTGTACCCGGCTGGGGTATACTTTTCACCTATGGCTACTACTTCTTCCTCAAACCCTGACGGGCCGAATGCCGCGGTTAAATCTTTGATTAGCTTGATGGAGTCCATGAAAATTTCCTGCTTTCGTATTTATTTTTTATGAATGTACTATATATTATGAAAAAACATTTGACAATGGCCCGTTATGTGCTTATATTCCAATAGATAACGTGGATTAGGAGATGATCAAATGGAAAAGACAATGGAAAAAATCGTAGCACTGGCCAAAAGCCGCGGGTTTGTGTTCCCCGGCTCAGAGATATATGGCGGGTTTGCTAATACATGGGACTACGGCCCGCTGGGCATAGAACTAAAAAATAATGTAAAACGCGCATGGTGGAAGAAATTCATCCAAGAAAGCCCCTATAACGTAGGTGTGGACTGCGCAATCCTTATGAACCCCGCCGTATGGGAAGCCTCAGGCCATGTATGCGGCTTTAACGACCCATTAATGGACTGCCGCGATTGTAAAGAGCGCTTTAGAGCTGACCATATAATTGAAGGGCATATGCGCGAAAAAGGCGAAAGTGGCTCCACCGACGGTTGGGACAACGATAAAATGAAAGCCTATGTAGACAATAACAAAGTCCCATGCCCCAAATGCGGTAAGCATGACTTCACAGATATCCGCCAGTTTAATATGATGTTCAAAACCTTCGCAGGCGTAACCGAGGACAAGCAAACCACGGTATACCTGCGTCCCGAAACAGCCCAAGGCATCTTCGTAAACTTCAAAAACGTACAACGCACTACCCGCCGCAAGATACCCTTCGGCATAGGCCAAGTAGGCCACGCCTTCCGTAACGAGATTACCCCAGGAAATTTCACATTCCGCACCCGTGAGTTCGAACAGATGGAACTGGAATTCTTCTGCAAGCCCGGCACAGACGATGAGTGGTTTACCTACTGGCGGCAATATTGTATAGACTGGCTGCATGGCTTAGGAATGCCCGAAGAAGCACTGCGAATCCGCGACCATGGCCCGGACGAACTATCCTTCTACAGTAAGGCCACAACGGATATAGAGTATAAATACCCCGAAACACTGGGCTGGGGCGAGTTATGGGGCATAGCCAACCGCACAGACTACGACCTAAAGAAGCACACAGAACACTCAAACGACGAAATGACCTATTTCGACACGGAGGAAAACACCCACTATGTACCATATTGCATAGAGCCATCGTTAGGCCTGTCCCGCATGACTTTAGCATTCTTATGCGAAGCCTACGACGAGGAAGACCTAGGAACGCCAGAAAAACCCGATGTTCGCACAGTACTAAGATTCCATCCGGCACTGGCCCCGATTAAGGCCGCGGTACTGCCACTGTCAAAGAAATTGTCAGAAGCAAGCCAGCCGGTTTGGCAAGAGCTTTCAAAGCATTTCATGGTAGAATTCGATGATACCGGCTCTATAGGTAAGCGCTACCGCCGCCAAGATGAGATTGGTACGCCGTTCTGCATTACCTACGACTTCGACTCTGAAACCGACAACGCGGTGACTATCCGCGAAAGGGATAGCATGCAGCAAGAAAGAGTACCTGTCGCGGAACTAATGGCTTATCTTGAAGGGAAGCTAGTGTATTAGTACGCTGATCAAATAACTAAAACAGGCGTTTTAACCATATAATCATTGACGCAAAGCGCATCAAAGACATGGTTAAAACGCCTGTTTTTATGTAAATCAATCCGCTTCAGCAGTCAATGATTATAGATAATAATTCCCCCTGGGCAAATTTAAGGATGTGTGGTACGATAAGGTGAGAGGAGGATTATAAATGGCATACGCGGTTGATTTATTTTGTGGTGCAGGTGGTATGAGTGAGGGCTTAATACAAGCCGGGTTTCACATTCTGTTTTCAAGCGATATAAATGCCGATGTGCAAAAGACATATATAAATAGGCACCATCAACTTGGGTACATACAAGGTTACAACACGTATTTCCATCAGGGAGATATTTGTGAACTAACCGGCGATTTTGTCTGGCAGCAAATACGCGCGTTGCAGATATTTAACGAAGGAGGCCTTAATCCACCCCAGCAGATAGACGCTATTTTCGGCGGCCCCCCCTGCCAAGGTTTTAGCAGGGCAGGCCAAAGACGTGAAGATGACCCGCGTAATTTATTGTTTCGTGAGTATTTAAGGGTAATAAGCCAGCTTAACCCGCGATATGTGGTAATGGAAAATGTAGAGGGGTTTAACGACACAAAATTTTATGGGTTTCAAGGCGTGACCGGCATACAATATGAAGATGAAATAACGGCTCCCGAAATATTAATAAATGAGTTAAATATCATCGGATATGAAGCTCTTCCGCCAAAGGTATTAGATGCTTCGGATTTTGGCGTACCTCAACGGCGCAAACGGGCAATTTTTATCGCCTACAGGCAAGGAGAAAACGCGCCTGAGTACCCACGCCCAACAATAATGTATGATGAACGTGCCACCGTACGTCAGGCGATTGGCGATATGATACGAGACGAACAGCTTCGCAGGGAAGAAAACAATATTCCTTCGCAGTACCAACTGGGCTCAAAAGCTGGCAGAACGCCAGCCATAAATGGGGTTACAGTCAGGCATGAGGGTGATTTTCTTAATAATGATATATCAAGACATTTGCCGCATATTGTTGATAGATTCTCATTATATATGGAAGGCGAGGACGGAAACGCATTGGTAAGGCGAATTAAAAGTGAAGGGATTCAATTAAATAACTATCCCCACCTTTTAGCCGAATACAGCAAACTGCTTAACATGGCGGCAGAAAATGCTGCACGCAGATTTGAAGCCGGTGATGTTACGGACGAAATGATTGAAAAACTCCTCACAAAAAAAACCATCCGCACACGGCTTTACAAAGACCGTCCGTCTTTAACAATTGTTACATTGCCGGACGATTATATTTCGCCTTTTGAGGACAGGATATTTTCTGTGCGGGAAATGGCGAGACTTCAATCTTTTGATGACAGTTTCGAATTCCTTGGTAAAAGGACTACCGGCGGCAAAAGACGAAGAGTCGAAATCCCGCAATACACGCAAGTTGGGAATGCAGTCCCGCCGCTTTTAGCTAAAGCTGTAGCTCGTGAAATATTAGCGGCAATGGAACGGTAGCGTTTGTCATATTCCGAAATAGGAATAGTCTGTATTTAGCCTCGGCAACTCTGCCCCAAGCGTTATCATATGGCTGCTTCTGTGACCTGCCAATAGGTTTCTGTTAAGCATTTCTTTGACAGAACTTGATACACCGTTTGCTGTTGGCTTGCCCCAATAGTTTCCGCCTGATATTTGCGCAACCCGCCTTACATGGGTAGAAGAGGAGCTAACGTTGTCCATTCTGCTTGTTGGCACAGTAACAAATGAGTAAGTAAAGCGGTCCGCACCATGTATAGAGTAGCCGTTTTGCCCAATTGTTATGTTTGCTCTAAACTCGTTGGCCGAATAAACCATGTCCCACAGCATCGGTATTTGAGCGTTGTCGTTCCAATTTGTTTTACATTGTATTATGTGAATTTCCAGTTGTGCAAAATCTCTGTGGCATAAAGCATTCATTAGTCCATTGCGGTTAAAACGCTGCCCGATTAACGTTGGCACCGGTAAATTGTGTTCGTCTGTAATAAAGATGTTTTCGCGTACGGTACTGTACTCGACCCTGTCTGGAAATGTAATTGCTACAAGGTCCGATTCTGTATTGGAAGCAAAATTACCGTAATTTACAGTGATAGCATCTCTCACCGGTAAAGGTATCAATTTCTTATTATGCTTGATAACAACAGTGCGGCGCCCAATCAAACACAAATTCAAGTACCAGCAAACCAGCGCCTCCCACGCGGTGCCCCCTCCGGAAACATCACTTTGAGAGCGGCCTTCGGTTCTTGTGAGGTTGAAAATGCTTGAAAGATTGTCGCCCAAATCCATTATTTGTCTTGGTGTTTGAACCGGGGCTAACTCACATATGCGCTCCTTCCAAACAGGAAAACATGAAGCAAACCCATTTGGCAGCGCACTAATAGAATCATTTCTTAATGTTTCTATAATATTCAGGTTGATCAATCCCTTTCTATATTTATTATTACTCTGTCCTCTGTCTAAAAACAATCTCATTGGGTCTGGCCCAGCCAAGCCTTTCCCGTGCCAGCCTTTCGATATAGGCATCGCTATCGAAGTGTGCAATTTGATATCTTAAGCCGTAGAACACGGCACGGGCCTCTGTATACTGTCTATAAAAATTATCGTATTGCGCGCGCCGTTCGTTGTATACATCGGCTTGGAGGCTCATAAACCGGAAAAACGCGACCAGTATCACAACGCAAACCAGCAAAAATACGATATTGTTAAGCTTGTTACTCTTTTTTTTCATTTGCGTTTGTTTTGCCATTTTACAGCTCCTTCATTCTTCCAATTGCCTCCCAAAGCCCTTGCAAGTAGTTGGCGCCCAGTGCACGGTCATACAGGCCGTAGCCAGGGCGTCCTTTTTTTATGGTTTCGTCCCAAATCATACGGCCATGGTCTGGGCGTATCCAGCCTTTGTAGCCTATGTCGTGGAAGGCTTTCATAATCGCGAACATGTCCAGCGAGCCATAGTGGGACAGATGCGCGGATTCGTAAAAATCGGTTTCGTTTTCGAATCGCAGATTACGCACATGCGCGAAGTGGATACGCCCTTCGCCGCCAAATTCGCGTATCATTGCCGGGATATCCGCGCCCTTTTTTGCGCCAAGCGAGCCTGTGCATAAGGTTAGCCCATTATGGTGGCTGGGGTATAGGTCTAAGTATCGGCGGATATTTTCGTGGCTTATTATCAGCTTTGGCAGGCCGAATATCGGCTGTGGCGGGTCGTCTGGGTGGACGGCCATTTTTATGTCCAGCCTTTCGGCGTGGGGGATGATTGCGTCTAGGAAGTATTTCATGTTGTCATAGAAAGTATCTGGTGTCATGCCATCGTATGCTTCCAATGTGGCACGTATGGTCTTCATTCTTTCTGGTTCCCAGCCTGGCATTTCGTAGGTATCGGCGTCTTTGGCATAGCGCTCCGCCAAGGCTTCTACTGATACACCTTTTATAAAATCGGCTTCATATTTCATCGTATTAGAACCGTCGGGCAGGTTGTAATAAAGGTGGCTGCGCGCCCAGTCCAGTACTGGCATGAAGTTATAGCAGATGCACTTAATACCGATGGCGGCCAGCCGTTCCATGGTAATAATATAGTTGGCAATTTTCTCGTCACGCGAAGGCAGGCCCAGCTTGATATCCTCGTGGATATTCACGCTTTCTATAACCTCAACTTCCAGCCCTGCGGCTATGACTTCATCTTTCATGGCCGTGATTAACTCCATAGGCCATACTTCGCCAACCGGGTAGGTAAGCAGGCTGGTAACAACGCCTGTCATACCAGGTATTTGGCGGATATATTGCAGACTAATTGGGTCTTGGCCGGTACCAAACCAGCGGAATGTCATTTTCATGGGTGTGGCTCCTTTTGAATGATTTAAAACCACGGGGCTCTGCCCTGTCAGGGTGCGTACCCCGCACCCCGCAAGCTTTTTGAAAAAAGCTTGACCAAAAACTTTATAAGGAATGCGCATACGCGCATTCCGGGGATGGCTTTTTATATGTAGTGTTTATCATGGTTTGCAGTATTCCGCAACCGAACATGCCTTCGTATTTACGTGCTGATTTGACAATAATCTCTCATTCTACATAGAATGGGACATGGAGGGCATGGCAAGCATATATTCAAAACACCCCCGAATCGCGCAACGCGCGATTCACTTAAGTTTTTGGTCAAGCTTTTTCCAAAAAGCTTGCGGGGCTTGGGGCAGTGCCCCAAGGTTTTGATCTTAACGCTTTCAGCCGCGACATGGAGGGCATGGCTATGAAGAAGAAATCGCGCATTTCTGCGTTAGAGCCTAAAGTACTTGGCCTTGGGATTGTTTTAGCAGTCATATCCGCCGCGATATGTATGCAAATCATGGGGCAGTTTGGTGCGGCGCCAAATACTTCGCTTATCGGCGCTGTTTTGGTTATGATTGTTGCGCGGGTGCCTTTGGCTGTGGCTAAGGGCTTTAGGCATTTGGAAAGGCAGAACTACGTGCTTTCTATTGCATCGGCAGCTGGGTTTGCGGCGGCTAATTGCGGGTTTGTGGCCATGGCTACCGTGTTTATGATGGGGCGGTATGACCTTATTGTTCCCATGGCCTTTGGGGCGCTTATCGGGAGTATGATTTCTATATTTATAATGGGGCGGCTTTTTGACTCGCGGATTTTCCCAGCTACAGGGGCATGGCCTATGGGCCAAGCTGTGGCTAAAACTATCAGTGCCGGGGACGCGGGCGGAAAGAAGGGCTTTCAGTTATTTACTGGGATGGTTGTAGGTGCGGTTGCTGGTTTTTTTGGTATACCGGCTGCCGGTGTGGGCATTGCGTTTATAGCTAATATGGGTTCGATGGCTGCGCTGGGTGTGGGTATGATACTTCGCGGGCATTCTGTCCGGATTTTCCGCGGGTTTGATATTGGGGATTCTAATATCGCGCAAGGGGTTATGATTGGTGCGGGGGTTATTGCGCTTATCCAGATAATTTTTACCATTGCTAAGGGCGGTAAAAAAGATGACGCAGGCGAGGCCGGGCATGCCGTAAGCGATTCCAGTACCAAGGCAACTATATTAAGTTCTGCTTGGCTGTTTATGGCGGGGGCGGTTGTGATTGCGCTTGTAACCGGCGTTTTTGGCGATATGGGGCTTTTTCAGGCTGTGCTGTGGGTAGTTTTTTCCGGTTTTACTGCCGTGGTTGTTATGGTGCTGGTGGGTACGGCGGCAATGCATTCTGGCTGGGCGCCTGCCTTCGCGGTTGTGACTATTTGCCTTACGGTTGGGTTGATTCTGGGCTTCCCGCCGGTGCCTTTGGCGGTGCTTACCGGTTATATCGGCTCTATTGGGCTGCCGCTTAACGATACGGGTGTTGGCCTAAAGGCGGGCTGGCTTATTCGCGGCAAGGGGCAGGACAAGGAGTACGAAGCATATGGCCGCAGGCAGCAGGTTATTATTAAGCAAATTGGTGCGGTTATAGGTATACTTGTGGCCGTTACTTTTGGTATGATGCTTATGCGCGGTGATGTTATCCCGCCCATGAGTATTTTTTATGCCTATACTGTGCTTGAGACCGTAAATCTGGCGCTAATCAGGGAATTGGCGTTGTGGGCTATCCCAGGTGCGGTGCTTCAGGCGCTTTTTGGTAATAAAAGCGTTGGGCTGATGCTGGCTACAGGTTTGCTTATCAGTAACCCGGTTTTCGGTATTGCGGTTTTGGCCGCTATTGCCGTAAGGCTTGTGATTGGCACAAAACATATGGAAATACGCGGCCCCGGGCTTATTGCCGGGGATGGGTTATATGGGTTTGGGGCTAATATTTTCCAATCGTTCTTTTAATGTTATAATCCGTATTAATTTCTTAGGCCAACCCCTGTAATACCGGAAGCTTAATTCCGGTTTTGGTACTTTGGTCAAAACATAAAGGCGTAACACGAAAGGAAGGAAAACATATGAGAAAGCTTTTATCCGCACTGTTAATTGGTGTGCTGTTCGCGGTTTTAGCCGCGACCTCTGCTCAAGCCGGGTCCGCCCCAAGGGATATCACGGACGATTTTACATGCCCGGTTTTTATGAATTATGCCGCGCCACACCGCTACATACGCGACCCGGCCGGGCGGATTTATTGCGAAGATGTAGCAAGCACTGTAATGCTGTTTCTTAACAACCCAAACATAACAAGCTTGGATGGTATCGTGCATTTTACATCACTTAGGTGGCTTATTATCGAAGGTGTAGGTATTACCACGCTTGATATTTCGGGCCTTCACGCGCTTGAAGGATTAAGTGCCAGAGATTTGCCGCTTACATCTGTTTACATGCGCGATAACCCGGCGCTTTGGGAAGTAACTATTCATGACACGCCTTTGACAGATGTGGATGTTTCAAACCTACCGGCTTTGGAGGATTTGTGGGTCTTTAGTAATCAGCTAACAGAACTTGATGTTTCCAATAACCCGGTATTGATAGCGCTATACGCGGGTGGTAACAGGTTAACATCTATAAACTTATCCAATAACCCGCTTCTGGAGGAATTGTCTATATGGGGCAATTATCTAACCGAATTGGACGTATCTAACAATCCGAGATTATTTGAACTTAATGTAGGCAGTAACCGGTTATCTTCCCTTGATGTATCTAATAATCCATATCTGGAATTTTTAAACGCGTGGGGCAACCAACTAACAGAGTTGAACATATCCAACAACCCAAACTTGGAATCATTAAGAGTTTGGAACAACCATCTAACAGAACTTGATGTCTCAGGCAGCATATGGCTTATATATTTAGATGCCGGCAATAACCGCCTAACCACACTGGATGTATCGTATAATATCTGGCTGGAGTATCTAAATGTTTCGCTTAACAGGATGCAGTCTGCTGATGATGTTATAGGCTGGCGTGAAATTGAGCTTGAAATGACCGAGAATTTTGTTTTTATGTGGCTTGGGAATGTTGTTCAGCCCCAGCCAACTCCTACCCCTGCCCCACAAGTGCTGGACCCTAGGCCCATTACCATTACCGCCGAAGATAGCATATTAAGTTATACCGGCCTTACAGGCCATGGTATAGCTGTGGAGTATCGTATCTGCCGTGCGGCGCTTGGCCGTAGTTATGAACGTAATTCGCTTTTTAGTGCTAACTTTTATGATGTTGAAATTTTGATAGGCCCAATGGCATCAGGGTACCTATATCATTCCACCTACGGTAGCTATATTTATTTAGAATTTATAGAATTAGAACGGGCAGAAGCAGACATGCCACGGGCTTTCATGGTGGTTTTCATTGATGAGAACGGTAACAATATCGACAGCTTTGGCGGGATGATAGAGATCTTAATTCCGTTTACAAGGCCGCAAGGTTGGAACCCGGGCGGTATATACGCCAAAACCCTATATGTTTCAGATGAAACAGGCGATATTGCTTGGGAAATGATTTTAGCCTCGTTATACTGGTATGGGGATTTAATTGTTACTCTTCAGGAAAGTCAAATATTTACGGTAGGGTATGACTTTATAACATTCCCTGATATGCCAGAATACCACGAGTATAAAGGATATATAGAAGTTGCCGCATCCCGCCGCTTAGTAAGCGGCTTCCCAGATGGCAGCTTCCGGCCGGACGCGTATATCACACGGGCCGAATTTGTGCAGATGCTATACAATGTTCTTAACTTGCCATACGATGGCAGCGGGCGAGATTTTATTGATGTGCGCCCAGACAGCTGGTACTACGCCAGTATAATGGCGCTGTATAGCGCAGGCGCCCTTGATGATGTATTTTTCTGGCGGGTGTTTTACCCTGCATGGCCCATAACCCATGGGGAAGCATGGCAGATAATGGCCAATTTAGGGATGGAGGATATGGCATATTATCTCAGGTGGCAGTATTTCGCGTATGACTTTGTTACCAGAGCCGAAGCCGTGTTTTATCAGATGATGACTCTGTTTTATATGTACTGGTAACATTAATAATAGGCTTGATAAAACACCATTTAAACACGCACCACATGTACATCAATTCCCCCTTTAAATGGCCCCACCCGAGCCGGAAATCGCGAACGATTCAACGCGTTTTTCGGCGGCAGGCGGGGCCATTTAAAGGGGGAATTGATATATATAGCATTTTTGTAAACATCGCCAAAATACCTTCAGAATTGTGGAGTAAAATCGTTTGGTATAGAGCAATATTGTCTTGATATAACATAAAATGTGATTTTTAAGGGGATTTTTGCAGAAAAAGCTAGTGTATTTGTTAGTTATATGTTATCTTAATGTATCAATAATGTTATACAGTAATATTACATACCATGACGAGGTGAGTATTTTGTTTAAAAATGCCATATCTAATAAGACTTATGAAAGGATAATTAGGCACTGGAAGCGCGTGGCGGCACTGTTGATCACTGTTATCTTGTTTGCGGGTATTATCGCATTTGCACTAGACAGTAATAGCAATGAGTATGGTACTGGGCAGTATACTTACATAGATATTGATGATTACGGCAATATTGATATTTCATTATCAAATTATTACTACGAGATAGAGTGGAATAACAACGTTATCACCATTACCCTAAGGCAAAATAGAGATGAAATAGTCCTAAACTTGCCTTGGGGTTGGACATATAGGTTTCATTATTATGAATATGACGCGGAAGCACATGAGGCTGAGGGTGAGTTCTACGCCTACGCGTATGAGGCCGTAGGCTATTCTTTCGGTGGGTACGATTATGTTTTTGACTTAGGCGATGCACCAAGTTATTACAATTACTTAACCAGCGAACCAAGCTATTACAACTATGCAAGCTACTACGACTATTTAACCGGCGAATCAAACTATGACAAAAACGATGACGGGGACTCACTTTACGATGAAATAACAATTATCGTGATCACACCCTATAGTGGTGCCGGAGATGAATATAACAATCTCTATGGCGGCGAAATAGGCGAAGCGCCGATTTATGGCGTATTCCCTCTAGGCGGAGGCCATACTGTAACATTTAACCCCAACGGCGGTTACCCAATGCCGACAGGCCACGGTTCCCGCGAAACATTGGCAAATGGCACAGTAGGGCCAGGTAATATGCCAACGGTTCCGCAGTGGCCGGGAGGTGGACGTGCGGTTATTGGTTGGAATTTCGCGCCAGATTACTCCGGCGCTACATTTGACCACAATACCCCGGTTGACCAAGATGTAACGGTATATGCTGTATGGGGATTTCTTGTCCATTTTTCAGGCAATGGGGCTCTTCTTAACATATATCCGTCTAACCCACTAAGCCCCAACTATCCTGACCCAGGTTTCCCCGACAGCCCAACTTGTTACTCCACAAGGGGTATACCGGTAAGTACTGTCAATTGGTCTTTTGATTCTACCCCTTGGGTAGAATTTCCTGACCCGCCGGTAAGGCCCGGTTGGAATTTTACAGGCTGGTACAATACTTCCGAGCCTGTAGGCGGCATCCCCTTTGACTCTTCAACCCCAATAACTGCCGAAGTCGTGCTTAGTGCCCGTTGGGAGTTAGTGCGCTGGATTGTAACCTTTGAACCTGAAGGCGGGGTTTTGCAATCTGGTTCGGCTGGTAACCCTCAGCGGAACTATCGTTGGGCCTTAGATACCTTAAGCGTACGTGAGTCTAGTACCGATGTTAATATTGGCTCTTTCTTGCCATTACCGCCGGAGTACAGGCAAAATCAATTCCGGCCCCATAATCCAACCGTACCAAGGGAACATCTAGAGCATACACCATACTTTACTGGCTCTGGCACTTCTATTATTAACCCGGTACCAACGGTAGGGCAGTTGGCCGATACTGCGTGGCCATTGTCTGCCCCAAATGTATTGTGGAATGATACGTGGGTTCCTCCAACGGCAAGCGGCCACCCGGCTCATGGCAATGTACCCCGGCGCACCATAAGCGGATGGTGGGAGACCTCTGGCGGCTGGGCAGCCAATTGGGCCGCCCCGGCCCCGCCTACATCTTTTGTAGTAACTACGCCGCCGCCTACCCCAACGCCACTGGCTAACCCGCGATGGGCACAGCCTGGGGCTTTCAACGCTACAGGTTCAACTTCAATTACTGCAAATCATGGTTTTGCTACAAACCCGGTTACGGCAGATACAACCGTGTATGCTCATTATGTATACCGCATTACCTTTAACCCAAATGGCGGTTCTGCCGGCAATCAAGGGTTTGTAAGCGGTTCATGGTCCACTCTGTCTCCTGGCACAAATGCCGCTAACAACTTCCGCGATGTGCTTCCCGGAGGCCCTCGCACCATAAATAATGACGGACGATGGATTCTTACAGGCGATGTGCAGGTGCAGCTGCAAAATATTTGGTCGATGCATACATGGGCTTACGATGGGACGGCTGTCCCCGCAGGCATGCCCCCACCAGAAAGCATGACCCGAATCGGCCATGAATTTAATGGCTGGTGGTGTACTCAGCTCAATGCCAGTTCCGACACTAATTTCCCAATAACTCAGGGTGCCACAGAGTTTACTGGGGATTCGGTTATAGCCTGCCCCTGTGTGGCCGCGGATTGTCCTCACATGCCTTGGAAGGGTGGCAGCCGCCAAGTATGGGCCCACTGGAGAGTACTGCCCATAATAGGCTCTACAATCATATTTGACCTAAATGTTGCCCAAACCGGTGAGTTTACGCATGGGCATGCCTTTTGGCCTACTTTCCGGCCAGAAAATCTACAGGGTGTCCCTACAGACAGGTACTTCTTAAGAAGAGAACCCATCGCTGCTTTTGATATAACCGGCTGGTATGACGAAACCCCGGCAAATAACTCTAATGTTGCCAGAATGGCCCCTTGGCATACCGGGCTAAGTGTCTTTACTCCTGTCGCTGCCAATGTACACTACAACGACCGTCTTGCTATGCAGCTTACAAGACATTATGTTGCAGGGCGCAGCGTAAACAGCACAGAAGCAGCTAACACAAGAATGCCCCGTAACCCAATGCGGGTGGGCTATATATTTATGGGATGGTACGACAACCCCGAAGGTACCGGCCCAAGGTTTACAGGCAATGAAACCCTTGACCCCGGTACCAGAACACTTTATGCCCAATGGGCCCCTGCTTTTGACATTATATTTAACTACAACGACGGTACCGGGCGCGAGATGGTCCGCACGATGGCTATAGGTCATAGTATGGGGGCCTGGGATGGCGATGGAGATAGCATGAGGGCATTAGGCCGATGGAACAACGATAATATTGCCAATGCCTCTGGGCAAGCCCATGTGCCGCACCAGCTTGACTTGTCATGGGCGCTTCCGCATGCATTGCTGTGGGTGAGAGGCTCTGCTTGGGTGACAATTCCATCTCCGGCATTATCTTTTAATTTCTATCAAAACCCCGATAGTACAAATCATTTTCAATTAAACAATCAGATGATTATAACTCAGGCTATACTTGACCAGTATGGTGGCATGGCCAACGGGCGCCCCTATGTACGCGTATACCAGCAGTGGGGTGTTACCGTAACCTTTAACAATAACCTTGCCATGATTGGCAGCGGGCTGTTTACGGCAAACCGCCCTGCAACTATCGCTCAGGGTCAGTCTGTAAACTTATCGTTAAATGCCGCAACCCGCCACCCCCATTTGCCTAACCGTGAAAATGTGTTTTCACCGTGGATAGCCGTTAGCCCCTGGCTTGGCACCACAGGTGTACACGGGACTGTAGGCGGCTGGCCCGTAAATACCCCGGCTACACCGGTAGGCGGTCACTGGCCCGAGATATTCCAGCTTGCCGGCCCCGCATGGAACTTACTTGAGTGGAACATGGAAACAGACGGCTCGGGTGCTGAAGTGACTGCCGATTATATTTTTACTGCACCCACAACCATCCATGCCATATGGGGGCAGTATCTTGTATTTCATCCCGGTATGGCAGGGGCAGAGGCTCAAAATATGCCTGACCCGTTGCGCAGGCCTGTAACGGTAAACCCGCCTTCAGTGTTACCCAACTTCCCAACCCAAGAACCCACATGGGATGGCCGCGTTTTTAGAGGCTGGCACGCATGGGGAGACCCAGCCGCGCCTCAGCTAACAGCCACAACACCTGTGGCAATAGCCCGGACATACCATGCTGTGTGGTATGCATATGTTGTATGGCATCCGGCTTTAACGGCCAATTCAGGCGCGCAAATACCGGGCTATGCTGTCAATACTCCTACCACCGCAAGGCGGGTAATAATAGGAAGGCCCTTCGGGGCTGTAGGGCCTAGTGAACCAACGCGCCCCGGTGGGTGGGTACTTGGAAGAGATTCCGTTACTAACGCAGTTAACTGGTTTGCCGTTGATGCAAGTGCGCCAAATGGCCGAAGAATGTACACCAGCATAGCCCCGCCTATTATGCAAGCTACGCATCTTTACCCAGAATGGCTGGGACATGTTAACTTTTTGCCAAACGGTGGGCTAATAAATAACTCTACAGCTACAGTAACCCGTACCGTGCCAGAGGGGCTCACCCTTTCTGTTAACCCTGTGGCCGAGCGCGCGCCCACCAATGTAACAAGAGAGAACGCCATATTTGCAGGCTGGAGACAGGTTCATGAAAATGGTACCCCTCTTGTCCCCGGTTCGACACCACTTACAGCGACACAAGTTGAACTCATTGCTGTCGACAGCGCGAACCTTTGGTTTGAAGCTGTATGGAGTTTGAATTTCGAATTTTTCAAGAGCAATATGTCTGTTTACGGCACTAACCCGGCAAACTTTACCCGTTTACATGGGGCAACATTTGTACTAGAGCGCCCCGACGGCGGCGGTGGGTGGAATACCGTATTCACCGCCACAAGCGATATAAATGGGCGTGTGGCAATGACCGGCCCTCACTCGGCCTTAACAGAGATACCCTCGGTAACTTCAGCAGCGGTTAATTTCAGAATACGGGAAACAATTGCCCCCGCAGGGTACAGCCTGCCAGCCAGCCACTGGTATATGGCTATTGGCGGCCCTGCTGGGATTACTATGCCGGTGCCGGCCAGTATTATAAGTCCTGCCATCCCTAATCTTGAGTTTGTGGTTGTAGCATACACAGATGAAGATGGTGACACCAGTGACATTTGGGTTGTAGGCAACAGGCCAGTATCTTTTAACTTCTATAAAGTTAACTACCAAAATCAATCACTGAGCGGTGCCGAGTTTGCGTTGTTTATATATGACGGTGTAGGTACTCCCTCGTTGACCCTCTTAACCAATGACAATATACCGGCTTCTAATTGGAATTTAGTAGGCACGGCAACCAGTTCGGCCACGGCCATGAACTTTCCTATGATACCTGCGAGATATTATCAGCTAATCGAAACCGCACCGCCTGCCGGGTATCAGCCACCAATGGGCCAGTGGCGCATTTATGTTGCTGCTGCCACACCGCCTGCACACCCAACCTTAAGCATAACCCCTGTAGGAAGCACAAGCATGCCGCCTATTGTGCCAGAGGGTACGCCTGGGGTGTATAGGATTATTAACTGGCCAGATTTTCAATTGCCTTTAACAGGCGGCGTGGGGATGCGAATGTTTATCTTGTCCGGTTCGGGCGTTATATTGGTGGCAGCTGGGTTGCTGTTATATGCTAAGTTTAAAAGGTCCAAAACCAAAATTATGTAATTTTTGATAAGCTTAATTTCTATGAATTCTAAAAACACCACTTAATCACGACTTATATGCAAGGTCGTGATTAAGTGGTGTTTTCATTTTCGATTTAACCTTTTCCTATGGTAAACAATGTCCCGGATATGGGAATAATAAGCCATCCCCAAGCCCACCATCCAAAAAACCAACCAAGCAGGAAATAAATAAAAGGGGACCAGCCGGTTATTATTGCGCGCCAATCTCCGGCATTAAAGACTCCGGCCATGGGTATAATCACCCAAGCCCATGCCCACCAGCCAAACGCTATTCCTAATATCAGGTATATGAAAGGAGACATTGATACAAGTGGGACCGCAATCCGTCTTATCAGTTTTCTCAATTTTTTGCCTGCCCTTTGGCCTTTTGGGTTGCTGTCGTGATAAGAGATTTCGTGATGCATGCCAGCGTTTTCTGGTATCTTTCTCTTTGATACTATCCCGCCTACCAGTGCCTCAACATCGCCAATGCCCTTTATTGTGGCATCAAAGGCTTCATCGTATGACAGACCTTTTGCCATATTATCTTGCACTCTTTCGGTCAGGTGGCTTAGCAGTTCCTCTTTTTGTTCTAGCAGAGCCGGTGTTTGCTCGTAATTGCTTAACAGTTCATCCAAATAAATCTTTATTCGCATGTTGTTCATACCGCGCGTCCCTCCCAGGCCAATATTTTGTCTACAAATGTTTTGGTCATTTCCCATTTTTTTATGTTTCCGTGTAGTACCTCTTCCCCTGTTTGGGTTAGGCCGTAGTACTTTCTTCGCCCGCCTTGGGTTTCGTCCCCCCAGTAAGATGTGATTAACTTTTCGGCCTCCAGCCTTCTTAAGCCGGAGTACAGGCTGGCTTCTTTAAGTTCCCATGCTTGGCTTGTGATAAGGGATATGGTTTTGCTAATACTGTAACCATAGCAATCCCCCAGCGATATGATTTTTAGCAGGATTGTATCTATAAACCCGCCGGTTAGGTTATTAAAGTTTGCGTTTCCTGTCATGTAGGCACCTCCTTTTGCATATTACTATGTTATGCATAGTAATATAGCCGTTGCAGAACTTGTTGTCAAGTAGTATATTCGAAAAATATATTTATTTTTTCGAGTGTCAGCTTGCGCTAACTTTTGTTACAATACAATTGTGCAAAATTGCTACAGGCTAGTCATAATTTAATTTATACAGCCTTCGGCGGCGGCACAAATCGGGCTGGTTGCTTGCTTCGCAAGCTGCTCGCCTTTGCATCCTTGTTGGTATGAAAATCCGTTTCGCGGAAATTTCATACTTGATTCACAAATTTCAGGAGGCTCTCATGAACTCAAAAGCCCTAAACACACTAGAATACCCAAAGATATTAGAAATGCTTTCCGCACGCGCAATCTCCCCAATGGGTAAGGCTATGACTGCCACCCTAACCCCGATAACCGACATAGTGGAAATTACCCGCGCACAAGATGAAACAGCCGCCGCAACGGGTTACATCCTACGCAAAGGCAGCCTGCCGCTAGGCGGGATAAAAGATATCCGCCCCTTCATAACCCGTGCGCTGGCAGGCGGGATGTTATATATCGAAGATTTGCTTGGCGTAAGCGACTTCCTGTACGTATGCGGCAAAGCCATAACCTATGGCCGGGAAGAGCGGGGTACAGTACCCACAACCCTTACCCCATACTTCGAAGGCGTACTAACCGCTGGGGGGTTAGAATCCGAAATCAACCGTTGTATAAAAAGCGCAACAGAAATAGCCGACAATGCCAGCCCAAAGCTAAGCGATATACGCCGCAGCGTCCGCCAAGCCCACGACAAAGTACGCGAACAGCTGCAAAGCGTAATACGCAGCGGCGCATACAAAGACATGCTGCAAGACTCCATAATCACCCTGCGAGGTGACCGTTTCTGTGTACCCGTAAAGGCAGACCAGCGCGGCAACTTCCCCGGCATGGTACACGACCAATCCGCTACCGGCGCTACCGTTTTTATGGAGCCGTTGGCAGTAGTCCAGTTAAACAATAAAATCAAAGAGCTGCATTTCGAAGAAAAACGCGAAGAAGAACGCATACTGATGAAGCTAAGCGGCCAAGTAGCCGATGAAGCTGAAATCCTAACCGCCAGCATTAACAACTTAACCTATCTGGACTTCGTATTCGCTAAAGGCGAACTGGCATTGGCTCAAGAAGCCACCCCGCCTGTATTTAACAATCGCGGATATGTAAACATTGTTAAAGGCCGCCATCCTTTGCTTAAACCAGATACGGTGGTCCCCACAAATATATGGCTGGGCGGCGAGTTCTCTATGTTGCTGATAACCGGCCCCAACACCGGCGGTAAGACTGTTGCCCTAAAAACCATTGGACTACTAACCCTAATGGGCCAATCCGGCCTGCATATCCCTGCCGCAGAACATTCGGAACTTGCCGTTTTTGATGAAGTGTTCGCGGACATTGGTGACGAACAAAGCATAGAGCAAAGCCTGTCCACTTTCTCCTCTCACATGAGCAACATCGTAGGAATACTTGGGCAGTTAGGCGGCCAATGCTTAGTGCTGCTGGACGAACTGGGCGCAGGCACAGACCCAACCGAAGGCGCAGCCTTAGCAATAGCTATCCTGCAATACCTGCAAGGAAGCGGCGCACGCGCGGCCATAACCACCCACTACAGTGAGTTGAAACTCTACGCGCTATCCACCCCCGGTGTCGAAAACGCAAGCTGCGAATTTGACGTAGAAACCCTGCGCCCTACCTACCGCCTATTAATAGGCGTACCGGGAAAGAGTAACGCCTTCGCTATAGCCGCCCGCCTAGGGCTTCCGAATGATATAATCGGCCAAGCCAAGGCCGTGCTAAGCTCCGAAGATGTACGCTTCGAAGACGTAATCACAGACTTAGAAGCCGGCAAAAAAATGGTAGCCATAGAGCAGGAACGTGCAGCGGTGTACAGGCGCGAAGCCGAAGCCCTACGCCAAGACCTAGCCCGTACCCAAGAAAAATTGCAAGCCCAAAAAGATAAAATAATGGCCAAAGCCCGCGAAGACGCACTATTTACAGTACAGCAAGCCCGCAAAGAAGCGGAAGCCCTTCTAAAAGGAATGCAGCAAACTAAAGAGTTGGAAGAAGCCCGCCGTCAAATGCGCGAAACCTTAAGCGAAATGGAAACCGCAATTGGCCCGATAATGGAAAAACCCACCCGGAAACCCCCGGAAAACCTGCGCCGCGGCGACAGGGTCTTCATACATTCCCTAAACCAGCACGGCACAGTTTCCGTACCGCCCAATGCCTCAGGTGACGTGCATATCGCTGCCGGTATAATGAAAATAAAATCTCATATAAACGACCTAAGCATGGCCGAAGAAGAAGTGAAGGAAAAATTCGTACCCGCAGGCGGCAAATCACGTACCGGTGGCGTAGGTAAAGCCCTGCATATCTCATCCGAAGTAGACCTGCGTGGCATG
>Ga0131853_10002187_pt1 | contig 35114 bp, 35 predicted proteins | sample TergutLab28metaG_FD_92764 | JGI IMG/M metagenome (GOLD analysis project Ga0131853, IMG submission 92764) | Labiotermes labralis P1 segment gut microbial communities from Petit-Saut dam, French Guiana - Lab288 P1 (version 2) (version 2) | ecosystem: Host-associated > Arthropoda: Insects >... | reverse complement strand
GGCCGCGTTGGCCGTGCCAGCCGCGTTGGCCGCGTTGGCCGCCGCTCCGTTGGCCGCAGCGGCGCCGTTGGCCCCGTAGCCGTTCGCGGCGTAGCCGTTCGCGGCGTAGCCGTTGGCGCCGTAGCCGCCTCCGTACCCGTTCGCCCCGTACTGCCCGTCGGCCCCGTAGCCGGCGGCGTAACCGTTGGCCCCGTAACCCGCGCCCCCCTGAGCAGCGGCCGTCTGAGCCTGCTGGGCCTGAGCCTGCCGGGCGGCGGCGTTCTGGCCCGCGGCGGCCCCGGCGGCGGCCCCGGCGCCCATGGCGGCGCGGCCCCCGGCGGCCCAGCCGGCCTGGCCCTGGGTCTGGGTCTGGGTCTGGGGCTGGGGCTCGGGCATCCCGGCCTCGTCATCGCGCCACGGGACCTGGTCGGCGGGAGTGCCCGCCTGGTCACCCTGGAAGAGCGCGGCCACCTTGGCGTACTTCAGCCGGAGATCGATGATGTTCGTCGCCATGACGCACGACTTGCGGGCCTCGGTAAACCGAAGAATATGGGGCTGGCTTTCGTGACTCTCGAATGCCGCCCGGTCCCGGTAAATCTCGTAGATAATGCGCTGCATTGGCGCCTTCGGGACCACGTGCATGACATAAACCAGCGTATCCGGCTCCGAAGTCCGGACACCTTCCGCGGCTTCCTCGGCAATCCGGTCAAATTCCGCGGTCATGTCGTCGTGAAGGGTGAAAATTGAAAGGCGCCCGTACGGCCGAGGGGTTTGAGACCGGCCGGAAGAAGCCGCGCCGGAAGAAGCCGCGCCGGCCTGCGGGTAATCGGGGACGGCGCTCATATCGACGCTCGTCATCTCGCCGGCCTGCGGGTTGCGCGCGCCCCCGCCATTGGCTCCGGACCGGGCACCGCCGCGCGGCGGCTGGCCGCCCCCGGGGTGCAACTGCGTCGGGGCGTCGTACCCCGACGGGTCGTAGCCCGACGAGGCACCGTCGTATCCCGGCGCGGCGCCCGCGGACGCCCCGCCTGCCGCTCCGGCCGCCGAGGGGTACCCCGGGTAGTCCGCCGCGCGGCCATATGCCTGGCCAGGCTGGCCAGCCTGGCCGCCGTTATACCCGCCGCCGTTGTAGCCGTTACCGCCGTAGACGTTCCCGCCGGGGCTGTCCTGCCAGCCACCGTCGTTCCCCCAGTCCCGGCGACCGTCGTCCCAACCGTCATCGCGTCGGCGCATTAGTGCCCCTCACATCCGCTCCGCTGTCGGTGAAGTCGATGTCGCTTCTCCCCATTGTCAGGCATTTTGCCTGTTCTGACCGGCTCTTGCCGTAAACAGGTGCCGTCGACAGACGGGCAGCGGTCCACCCTGGACCCCGCAAACGCCCGGGAGACGGGCCGCCAGGCCGCGGAGATCGCCTGGCTGGCCCCGGTATTCGAGCCCGTGGCGCGCGAGCCGCGCCCTCTCTGCGGACGGTGTGGGTATCGCCACATCTGATACGCCACGTCCGTTCCGCCACCCAGAGAGGGAACGCTCCCGGAGCACGCTAACAGATCCCCCGGGCACGCCAAAAGCGGCGGAGAGCCACCGGCCCCCGCCGCCAGGCGGGCAGAGCTACTTCTTGTTACGACGCTGGATGCGCGTCTTCTTCAGCAGCTTGCGGTGCTTCTTCTTGGCCATGCGCTTGCGGCGCTTCTTGATAACAGAGCCCATCAGGCCACCAACCTCCTCGGCACAACGGCAGACGGGCACGCCATCACGCTCACCCGAAACGGGAGGGCTGGGCACACGCCCGAAGTGTAGAAAAGAACAGTGCGAGCGCCTACCGCTCGCGCAGTCTTCTAGCCTACCCGCTCTCGCACAGCGCTAGTTACGTGCTTCCCCACCAACATCGGCGCTTGGGCCGGCAGCACAGGTCTCCGGGCCCGCCGCGATCCGGTCTCGCGCGGCAGGCCCGGCGTCCAGTGCTCAGCCGGTGCCGACGAAGGCGGCTCGCAGGTACTGGTTAACCGCATGCTCGGGAACTCTGAACGATCGGCCCACCCGGATCGCTTCTAGCTCACCCGAGTGAACGAGCCGGTACACGGTCATCTTCGACACCCGCATGATCGTGGCTACTTCGGCGACAGTAAGAAACCTCATGTCGCTTAGGGGGGTTTCGCTTGCCATCATTGCCCTCATTCCGCGCGAAGCCAAGCACGCCCGACCGGATTCAGCGCACCAGTCACGTACGTATCCAGGGTAAGACCCGCACAGAAAAGAGCAACCCCCTTAATAGCCTCATTGTTGTTACCCTTCCGACAGGAGCATCCCGGAGCACGCTACAGCCGCCTGGAGTTTGCGAGAAAAAACGGAAAGAACCACGTCACAGGTGTGCCACCAGTCCGTGATGGGCAAACACGGCACTGCGAGTTCGCATGATGGCCCGGTCCACAGGATCACCGGGATCGTAGCCGGAACTAAATGACGGATACCCAGTCCAGGCTTCATCGGTCATCGTCGAAGGAGCCGTTTCACCGGTAAGCGTGCGTGCCATGTCCCGCCACCGCTCCGGAATCTCCGTCGACGGGTCCACGGGCGACCCCGCCGCGATCGCGAGCAGATGGGTCCAGGTCCGGGGCACCACCTGGACCACGGCGTACCCGCCTCCCCCGGTGGCCAGCCATTTCCCGTCGCACACTTCGTGCGCGAGGTCGTGAAGCATGACCGCGGCCTCCCGCTGGGCGTCCACCGACAGTTCCAGGTGGGCCAGCGGGTCCAGCGCGTGGCTGTCGCAGCCGTGCTGGGTAACCAGCACCGTCGGGCGGAACGCGCGGACCAGGTCCGGGACCACCGCGCCGAGGGCGCGCAGCCAGCCCCGGTCGCCGGTGCCGGCCGGCAGCGCCACGTTTACCGCGTAGCCCTCGCCGGCACCGGTCCCGATGTCCCCGGGCAGCCCTGTCCCGGGGAACAGCGTCGCCGGGTGCTCGTGCAGCGAGATCGTCAGGACGCGGGGATCGTCGTAGAAGGCGGCCTGCACGCCGTCCCCGTGATGAACGTCGGTATCGACGTACGCGATCCTCTCCGCCCCCGCGGACAGAAGCCACTTGATCGCGATCGCCGGGTCGTTATACACGCAGAATCCGCTGGCCGCTCGCCGCATCGCGTGGTGCAGGCCGCCGGAGATGCTCGCGGCGTGCAGCGCCGACCCGCTCCACACGGCGCGGGCCGCCGCCAGCGTGGCCCCGGCGACCAGGGCGGACGCCTCGTGCATCCCCTCGAAGACCGGGTCGTCCGGCGTGCCGAGGCCGAACATCGGCTCCGGCCTCAGCTCCCGCCCGGCCCGGCGGACGGCCTCGATGTACTCGCCGTCGTGGACGGTCTCCAGTTCGGCGTCGGTCGCGGGCGGCGGCGGCACCATCGTCACCGAGGGCTCGTCGAGCACTCCCAGCGACCGGGCCAGCGCGATCGTGAGCGCCACCCGGACGGGCGCCATCGGATGCCCCGGCCCGAAGTCATAGTGGGTCAGCGCGTCATCCCACGCCACCGCCAGCGAACCGCCGCTCATGCAGGCAACCTCCGTTTAGTCGCGGATCCCCTAACAATCCCACGAACGTCAGCCGCCGCCCAGTTCCCGCCCCCGGTCACGGGCCGCCTCGATCGCGGCCTGGAACGCGGCCCGGACACCGTGGGACTCCAGCTGGCCGATGGCGGCGACCGTGGTGCCGGCCGGCGACGACACGTTCTCGCGGAGAACCACCGGGTGCTCCCCGGAGTCCCGCAGCATGGTCGCCGCCCCGTAGATGGCCTGGATGACCAGCTCCCGGGCGGCCGGGCGGGGCATCCCGACGAAGACGCCCGCGTCGATCATCGATTCGGCCAGGTAGTACACGTAGGCCGGGCCGCTGCCGGACAGCGCCGTCGCCGCGTCCTGCTGGGATTCGGGGATCCGCAGCACCTTGCCCGCCACCGACAGCAGTTCCCCGGCCCGGTCCAGGTGGCCCGAGCCGGCGTGGGAACCCGCCGAGATCACCGACATGGCCTCGTTCACCACGGCGGGCGTGTTCGGCATGACCCGGACGACCGGGACCCGCGCCGGGGCCAGGCACCGCTCGATGAACGCGGTGGTGATCCCCGCCGCGATCGAGATCACGAGCTGCTGGTCGGTGAGCCCGTCCAGCGCGGAGAGCGTCTCCTCCATGTCCTGCGGCTTGACCGCGATCACCAGCGTGTCCGCCCCCTCGGCGGCCTCCGCCAGAGTCAGCTCCCGCACTCCGTATGTCGCGGCGATATCCGCCGAACGCGTGGTCACCTTCTCCACCGCGGCGACGTCCTCCGGTTCGTGCCCCGCCCGGAGCAGACCCGACAGGAGTGCCTCGCCCATCTTCCCGACGCCGATTATCGCGATCATGCGCCCGACACTAGTGCAACCCGCTCCGGGCTCTCAGCGCGACCGGCCCGGGCGGTCAGCGCACGATGGTCCGGACGGCCGACGCCACGCTCACCGGCCGCTGTTCCACCAGCCACCGCAGGTACGCCTGCCAGCCGGGGCCGTACGGCACGGAGATCCGCACCCGGGCCCCTTCCGAGGCCAGCCGCCGCGCCAGGTCCTCGCGGACCCCGTACAGCATCTGGTACTCGAAGCTGCCGGGTTCCCGCTCCAGCCCCAGCGCCCGGGTGATATCGATGAGCCGCGGGTCGTGAGTCGCGATCATCGGATAGGCCGGGCCGTTCATGAGAACCCGGAGACAGCGCGCGAACGCCTTGTCCACGTCGTGCCGCTCGGTGAAGGCCTCCGACAGCGGCTCGGCGTAGGCGCCCTTGACCAGCCGGACCCGGGCTCCCGCCACGGCCGCCAGGTCCCGCACGTCGGTTTCGGTCCGCCGCAGCGCCGCCTGGACCACGCTGCCCACGGCCGGGCGCGACTTCCTCAGCTCCGCCGCGATCCGCAGCGTGTCATCGGCGGTCCGGTGGTCCTCGGCGGCCAGCGTCACGGTGGTGCCGTGGCGTTCCGCGGCGGCCGCGATCCGCTCGATGTTCCCGGTGGCGGTCTGCCGGTTCCGCAGCAGCCCGACCGCGGTGGGCGTGACCGACACCTCGGCCGCGCCGCCGTCGGTGAGCCCTTCGGCCGCCAGGTCGTCCAGCAGGTGGATGTACTGGGTCGCGTTGGCCGCCGCGTGCAGCCCGTCGGCGACCCCGTCTCCGAGGTAATCCAGGGTCGCCAGCAGCCCGGCGTCCCTCAGCTTGCCGACGGCGGTCACCGCGTCGGCTATGGTCTCGCCCGCCACGAATCGGCCGGCGACCGCGCGGGCCGCCGACGTGGGGGTGGCCGCCAGCAGGGCTCTGCGCAGCACGTGAGTGACCCTTCCTTGCCGTTACAGCATCTTGCGGGAGGCGGGGGGCGGGGGCAGGAAGTTCTTGCGGGGCGCGACCTTCACGTTGGCGCCGGCGTCCGGCGCGACGATAACCTCCTGGGCGGCGGCGATCCCGTCGGCCTGGAGCGCCGTGTCCACCGGGACGGAACGCTTGATCAGCGCCAGCCCGATCGGCCCGTCCTCGTAGTGCCGGGCCGAGGACCCGGCGAACCCGACCTCGGTCCCGTCGGGAGTGGTCACCGGGGCTCCGTGGGCGGGAAGCCGGTCGGCGCTGCCGTCCAGGTTCAGGAAGACCAGGCGGCGGGGCGGGTGTCCCAGGTTGTGGATGCGGGCGACGGTTTCCTGGCCCCGGTAGCAGCCCTTGTTCAGGTGGACGGCCGTCTCGATCAGCCCGATCTCGTGCGGCAGGGTCCGGTGGTCGGTGTCGGTCCCCGGCCGTGGCAGGTGCGCGGCGATCCGCGCGGCCTCGTAGGCCCAGATCCCGGCCGCCTCGCTGCGCCCGGCGACCGTCTCGACCTGGTCCCGGGGTACGAAAACGCTGATTCCGAACGGGTCTTCGGCGACCGCGACCGCCTCCGGGATTTCCTCCCCCTGGGCCCCGGTGAGCGTCAGGACGCCGATGTCGCCGGTGGAGTCGCTGACCTCGACCCGCATCATGAACCGCATCGAGTCCAGGTACTTCACCAGCGCGGGCGCCTCGCCCGGCTCGACGTGAATCCAGGTCTCGGTGCCGGTGTCGGCGAGGGTGAGGTGATGCTCCAGGTGCCCCTGGGGACTGAGGATCAGTGCCTGGGCCGTGGTTCCGGGGGCGAGACGTTCCAGGTCCTGGCTGGTAAGGCTGTGCAGCCAGGTGAGCCGGTCCGCTCCGGTGACCCTGACGACCCCGCGGTTGGAACGGTCGATGACTACCCGGCCCGAGGCCATGGCGCGCTGCTCGCGCGCCGGGTCGCCGTAGTGCGCGGCGATGCCCTCGTCCGGTGCGGTGGCCTCGACGGCCCCGTCGATATGAAGCATGGGACCGAGTCTAGTTCGGCTCTGGATCGACGGGAAAAAATACCTTGCGGGCTCCGGGGACCTCCGCGTAACGTTCCAGGTACGCGGAAAGGAGGTGGTCCGAAGTATGCATAGCGATCGGACTTGCGAGGTGGCTGCCAGCTAGGCCGCCCGTCCCGCCAGCAGGCTTGAGCCGGGCGGCGGGCTAATCCAAGGCATGCACCGGACCCCCGGGCTGACCGGCCTTGTCCAGCCGGTCCCGCTGCAGAAGCGGAGTCGCCCGGGGGTTTTTACATGTCTACGTCTACTCGGTCCAGGACCATTCCAGCTGGGCCCACAGGTGGGGCTGGAGGGGCTGGTCCACCGCGGCCATGTCGTAGGCGTACGCGAGGTCCTTCTCGCCCGGGCGGTTCGGCGAGTCGACCAGCCCGTACAGGCGCTTGCCCCCGGTCACTTCCTTCGCCGACGAGGTGCGGGCCACGGCGTCGGTGATCAGGTCGACCCGGTTGGCGCTGATGCGGCCCAGGTAGATCTCGCTGATCCCGGTCGGGTGCGCGAGGATCACCTCGACCTCGCCGTTCGGCTGCGGCCGCCAGAAGCCGGTCTCCATCCCGAGCGGCCGCCCCTTGGCGACGTTGCCCTCGGCGTCGGTCTCCTTGAGCCAGGTCCTGCTGTTGTAGATCAGGAACGGCTTCCCGTTGTGGGTGAAGGTGACTTCCTGGATGAAGTCGAAGGCCTCGATCGTCGGGTAATCGCCCTTGCCGAACCCTTCCCACCGGCCAAGGAGGAACTCCAGCGGCTCGATCGCCGGATGAGCCTCCGGCAGCTCGTCCTTATCCGTCATGCGGGCCTCCCCTGAACACCTTGAACGCCGTATAGCCGCCAACCGCGGCCACAACAGCGTAGGCGAGAATCAGGATCGACGCGCTCAGCATCCCGTGCATACCTCGCGACCCTATCGTCGTCGGGTTACAGTTCAACTGTGGCAAGGACTCTCGTCATCAAGGTGACGGCGGGCAAGGAGGAACCCGAGCGCTGCAACCAGGCGTTCATGGTCGCCACCGCCGCCGCGGCGAGCGGCGTTCCCGTTTCGCTGTGGCTTACCGGTGAGGCTTCCTGGTACGCGATGCCCGGCCGGGCCGGCGACTTCGCGCTCCCCCACGCCATCCCGCTGGGCGACATGCTGGCCTCGGTGCTGGCCAGCGGAACTGTCAGCCTGTGTACCCAGTGCGCCGCCCGCCGGGGCATCACGGAGGCCGACGTCATCGAGGGCATCCGCATCTCCGGCGCCACCACCTTCATCGCCGAGATCATGGCCGAAGGCGCCCAGGCGCTGGTGTACTGACCCCACCGTCGTCGGCGGGACCGCGGCGGGACCGATGGTGTCGCCATAGCGCCCGCACCGGTCCCGCTGGTGCCGCTGAGAGTGGGCGGCGGTGGTAGCGGTGGTGCCCCTTACTGGGCGGCCGCGGTGCTGACGGCCGCCAGGCGCTCGTCGCGGAGGCGGCCGGAAAGGGTTTCCGCCTCCGGCGGGAGGGCCGGAAGCTCGCTGTCCGTCGCCCAGCGCAGCAGCAGGTCCGCCAGGCCCGGGTTCCGGACCAGCGCCGGGCCGTGCAGGTAGGTGCCGAGCACCTTGCCCTGGTACGCGCCCTCGGTGCCGTCGCCGTTCCCTACCCCGAGGAGCGTCCGGGACAGCGGCCTGGCCCGCGGGCCGAGCTGGGTCTGGCCCTGGTGGTTCTCGAACCCGGTGAGGCGGGGCACCCGCAGCGCCGGGTCGACGTCGGCGACGATCTCCCCGACCGACCTCGGTTCCGCGCGGGCGCTGCGCATGTCCAGCAGGCCCAGGCCCTGGACCGTCGCGCCGTCGCTGCCGCCGAAGTCGTGCCCCAGCATCTGGTAGCCGGCGCACACCGCGAACAGGACGCCGCCGGCGCGGACTGCCTCGTGAAGACCCCCGTCGGCCAGCAGCCGCCGCGCGGCCAGGGTCTGCGGCAGGTCCTCGCCGCCGCCCATCAGGTAGATGGAGCCGTCCGCCGGCACCTTCTCGTCGGACTTCACCTCGACGGTCTCGACCGGGATGCCGCGCAGGCGGGCCCGGCGCTCCAGGATGAGCACGTTGCCCCGGTCGCCGTAGGTGCTGAGCAGGTCCGGGTAGATCCATACCAGCCGTAGCGTCTTCATTACTCGGTCCTTCCCACTACGGCTCGGTACTGCTGGAACGCGGTGTAGTTGGCCAGCACTTCCATGTGCGGCGAGCGGGCCAGGCTGATCGCCTCGTCAAGGTCGTTCACCAGGCGGAACGGCACGTCGTCCGCCTCCAGGCGGACGGCCAGGTCCATCCGGCGCTCGCCCCCGACCAGCACCGGGCGGCCGCGCAGCCGCCGGTAGTCCACGTCCCACAGCCAGGAGGTGTCCCGGCCGTCCGGGCCCTGCGCGTTGACCGCCAGCAGCACGGGCACGTCCGGGGCCATCACGTCCAGGGCCTCCAGCCATCCGGCCGGGTTCTTGGCCAGCAGGAGACGGAGGTCAGTGCCGTTCCGCGTCACCTGCGTGTAACGGCCGGCCACGGAGGTGACGGTTACCAGGCCGCGCATGGCCTCCGGGACCTTGACGCCGAAGGCGTCGGCCACGGCCATCGCGACCACCGCGTTCGAACGGTTGGCCCGCCCCGGCAGGGCCAGTTCGATCGGGCGGGTCTGCCCGGACGGGTCGATCATGTTCTCGCCCGCCAGTACCCAGCTGACCGGCGGCCGCCGGTTGGGGCACTCGTGGCAGTTCCAGTCGTCGCCTTCCCGGTACAGGTGGGATCCGCAGTGCGGGCAGCACCACGAGTCCTCCCGCCAGGCCTGGCCGGCCGCGACCCAGGTGACCTCGCTGGCCCCGCTGGCCGCCCACGCCACCAGGGGGTCGTCGGCGTTGGCCACGACCCGGGTGCCGGGCGCGTTCTCCAGGGCCTCGCGCCAGCGCCGCGCCAGCAGCCAGATCTCGGCGGCGCGGTCCATCTGGTCACGGCTCAGGTTGAGCAGCACCACGACCTTGGGCTGGGTCGCCCGGATCGTCGCCGGGATGTACTTCTCGTCGGTCTCCAGCACGGCTAGCTGGGCGTCCGGCTGACGGCTGAGCGCGGCCGTCAGCCCGGCGTCCATGTTCGCGCCGAAGCTGTTGGAGGCGATCTCCTGGCCGAGCGTCTTCAGCGCGGCCGTGATCAGCCGGGTCGTGGTGGTCTTGCCGTTGGTCCCGGTGACCAGCACGATGTGGCGGCCCTGCGCGAGCATTGAGAGCAGCTCGGGCTCGAGCCGGAGGCCGACGATTCCGCTGATCACGGAACCGTCCCGTCCGGCGAGCCGCGACACTTTCGCGGCGGCACCGCCCACCGTGGTGGCGAACTTGGCGCGCATCGGCAGCCGGCCCGGGCCGCCCGCGCGGTAGCTGTTGTCCATCGTCGCTGATGCTATCCGGTCGCCTGCTACCGGAAGGCCTCGATGAGCGAGTCCGGAGGGACATCCATCAATCTCATAGCTTCCACCAGGATTTCCGGCTTGGGTTCATAGACGGGACAAACAGGATTATCCGTTCGGGAGGAAAGAAAGGCCGCCGGGAAAATGAGGGCCAGGTCGGCGGCGAGTGTCCCGCGGAACGCTGTTTTCCCGTCCGCGCCGTAGAGCGCGGTCACGGCCAGCGCGCGGTTCGCGGGGACGGTGAGCGATACCGGGTGGCGCTCCAGCAGGTCGAGGCGCTGCCCGGCCAGGATCCCGGGCCAGTCGGGGAGCCCGGCGATCGCGAAGTCCAGCGGCGGCGCGAGGTCGTCCGGGCGGGCGCTCCCGGACTCCCAGCCGACCCTGGCGGCCTCGTGGGCCCACCGGAGCTGCGGGATGACCCAGACCTGGCCCGCGTGCGGGGGAGCCGGCCGGTCGTCCAGCAGTCGCCGGCCGGTGCTGGTCAGCGCCCGGGCCAGCGCGCCCGGCGGGTAGCACCCGCGCAGCGCGGCGCCCCGTTCGGCCGCGAACCGCTCGGCCAGCGACCCGGTCAGGCGGTCGGTCCGGCGGGGCTGGTAGAGCGCTGCGGCCCGGACCGCCGGCGGGGGCGAGGGAAGCGGGCGGCCCGCCAGGAACGACAGGCCCAGCACGGTCGTCCACAGCCGCAGCCAGGCGGCGTCACGGCCGACGGCCAGGTGCGGCCGGCCGGGCTTCCTGACCTGCCCCGGAACCAGGGTCCCGAGACCGGGCGCCCGTGGCACCGCGGTCGGGACCGGGGCCGTTGCGACACGCAGAGTAGTCACGCTCTGTAGATATCAGGTAACCGTAAGTCGCGCTAGTGAATCGCCGCAACCCAGCCCCTCTTGAAGGTAACTTCGCGGTTTTCTCTGTTCCCGCCCTGCCCATCCCGGACATAAGCGACCGGTTCGGAGATCACCGGCGGCGCCAGTCGAGGCGGGCGGCGGGCGGACCGAGATTCGGCTGCTCGAGGTCGGGCCCCGCGGGGCCCGACGACTCCGGCTCCGCGGCGGGAGGCGGTTCGGACGGCGCGGCGGCCTTGAACCGCCCCGCCTCGGCGACCGGGGACATGGTGGCGGCGGCGAGCCCGCCGATCGCCGGGTTGGCATCGGCCATCAGCACCGAGCGGCCCGCCGGGGTCGCGTAGCTCAGGATCATCGAGGTTACCGGGAGGCGCTGCAATTCGCTCGCCTCGACGAGGAACTCCCGGGACCGCTGCAGCGACCGGGCCAGCGACTCGTTGCTGCCGGTCGCCAGGGACGTGGACGTTCCCCAGGCGGTGCTGCCGGAGATCCCCGCGGTGAACGACTCGGTCTGCGAGGTGCCGCGGGAGCGGCCCTTCTCCCGGCTGCGGGACGCGGTCGAGTCGAGCGGAAGGAATCCGCTGCCGGTGTTCCTGCCCCGGCCCGCGGACACGGAGTCGCTCGCCGAGTCCGAGGCCGACGCGGACGTGCTGTCCCCGACCGTGCTGGTGTAGGAGGTCCCGGCGGTGTCCGTCACCGAGGAACCGACCGTCTCGGTGAGCTGGGAGAGCACGAACCGGTGCTGGGTGCCGATCTGCTCGCTGGCCGCCTTGGCGTCCTCCGCGTTGCCCAGGCGCATGAACGCCACCGCGCTGTTGCCCCGGCCGATGCGCTGCCGGACCCGCTGCGGAATGGACCGGTAGGCGAGCACCAGGCCGGTGCGGGAGGTCTCGCAGGCGTCCGTGAGCCGGTCCAGCACGGCGTCGTTGAGCCGCTCGGCTCCCAGCACGAACACGGTGTGGCCCCAGCCGGCGGCGCCCGGGCCGGGCGACGCCTCGGCCAGCAGGTGCGTCAGCGCGGTGACCGTGAAGGCGCCGAGGATGGCGCCGCTCGCCGCGCCGGCCTGCCGGTCGATCGCGACGACCCTCAGCCCGCTGCGCGGGAGGGGCCGGGGGTCGGTGGCCGCCGTGGCGAGCCTGCGGACCTGGGCTTCCAGGGACAGTGCCCGCTCGAGCACCACCCGGTCGGCCGCGCCCTTCCCGTACAGGGTGCTCAGCCTGCTGGCCTCCTCCTCGGTGAGCAGGCCCGCCGCGATGTCGTCGTGGACGTCGCCGACCTGGCCCAGCGAGCGGAGACCGGCCGCCACCCGCGGCATCGAGATGTCGGCGCCGAGCACGTCGAGGACCCGTTCGAGGATCCCGTTGTCGACCGCTAGCGCCGAAGCGCCGCCGGAGTCATCGGCGGGCCCGGACGCCGCGCCGGCCGACACGGCCAGGACGTCGGCCAGCGCGCCCGCGGACAGCGACGCGGTGAGGTCCAGGCGGGGCAGGTCGCCCGGGAGGACCCAGGTATTCGGGTTCATGCCCGCCGACCCGGCCACCGCCAGGAGATCGGCCGCGACGGCGCCGCCGGACAGGTCGAGCACGGTCACCTCCGCGTCGGCGGCCAGGCGGTAGGCACCCGCCATGGTCAGCAGGGCCGACCAGCCCGGCAGGGTGCCCCCGGCGACGTCCACCCGGTCGACCCCGCCCGGAAGGGGAACGGCGTACCAGCGCTTCTGGCTCTCGTAGGCGAACCGGCGGCCCTGCCACTCCGTCACCTGACGGGCGTGATCGGCCTGCCATTCGAATAGCTGCCGCTCGGCGTCGGCCCGGAACCGCTCGACCCGGTCCTGCTCTCCGGCGACCCGGGCCCGCAGCGCCCGGCCGCCCCGCCAGAGCCCGTAGCCGGCGAACCCGCCGGCCACCGCGCAGACGATCAGCACCGGGATCACGGGGAGGAACGGAACCCACCCGGCGACGGCCACGGCGATCGCCGCCACCGCGACCACCGTCGCGGCCCCGGCCGCCATCCTCAGCGGCCGGCCGAGCAGGTTCTCCTCGCGCCGCTGCGCGGCCAGCCACTCCGTGGACAACTGCTGGTGCTCCAGGGGAACCGGGCGGCGCGGCGGCGGGCCCGGGTCCGGGTGCAGGATCGCGTACTGCCAGCCCAGGTACATCCGGCCGGCGGGCGGGCGGGGCAGCCCGGGCGGCGGCATCAGCGAACCCCTTCCGGCGCGGCCGGGGTCTCCGGCGATTCCAGGGCGAATCGGGCGCCCGGTCCGGTGATGCTCGCCCGCAGCCGGGCGATGGCCCTGGTCTCGGCCGCCGGCGAGCCGCCCTCGGCCGGCCGGGGCAGCCGGGCCGGGACAGTCTGGCCCAGCGGAACGAGCCGGGGCCTCGGCGTCCGTACCGCGACGGTGAACTGCGCGGTGCCCAGTGACAGCAGCGCGCGGACCGGCACCGCCGGCTGCGGCACCAGTCCGATGGTGCCGGTCGCCGGGGGCTCGAAGGCCCCGGCCAGGGGCACGGCCGCGGCGCCGGAGCCGCCCGGGCCGTTCAGTCCGCCCGGGCCGGCCTCAGCGGCGGCCACCGACGGGGGCACCAGCCGGGTCCCGGTGCGCGCGGCCAGGACCGCGGCGGCGCTGGCGGGCCCGTCCGGGGACGGCTGGCCCGGGCCGGGAGCGGCCGGGCCGGGAGGGGCGATCCTTGTGTCGGCGGCGGCGAGACGATGGACTACCACTGTCCCGAAGGAGTCGGCCAGCGCGGCCGCGGCGGGCGCCGACGTGGTGGTCGCGAGGACGGGCAGCCCGGCCGTGGCTCCGCTTTCCGCCAGCCGGGTCACCGCGGGGGCGGGCAGTTTCTCGCAGCCGCACACGACCACGACCGCGTCGCCGTCGACCTCGAGACGGCGCAGGTCGTCGCCGAGGGCCAGGAGGTCGGCCACGATCAGGCGGGCCATGGCCTGCGATTCCGGCCGGAACAGCGCGGCGGACCGGTCCCGGATCACCCGGGCGAGGTCGATGTCCGGGCGTCCGGCGCTGCCGGGCCGGAGCCATCCGCCCGCCGGGGAGCCGCGGACCTCCGACAGCTGGCGGGCGATCCCGGCTACGGTCTCCGGTTCGGCCTGGGCCAGCCGGGCGGCGGCCTCCACCTGCCCGGCGAGCCGGCCCGCCAGCGGGCCATCGGGGGATACGAGACGAAGGCGCGCGTGGGCGGCCATCGGGTTGAGCAGGTGGGCCGCGTCGTCGAGGACCGGCGTCTGAGCGTCGGCGGGCACCGCGGTCATCAGCTCGAACGCCGCGCGCAGGCAGGGCTCCGCGTCACGGGCGTTCCCGCCGAGGAGGGCCAGCGCGAGCTCGGTGCGGCGGCCGGGTCCGGCTCCCCGGAACGGCTCGTAACTCCCGTCCCGCGTGCCGAAGGTCCGCAGCGGGGTTCCCGCGGCCGAGCAGGCCGTGGTCAGCGCGCTGCCCATCGCGGGGTCACCGGTGAGGTCGAGGACGATGACCGGCTTGCGCAGGCGCAGCGCGGCATGCACCACCTGGAACCCGGTGGAGGCGATGTCGCGGCCCGCCGCCCCGGTCATCAGCACCCCGGCCGTCACCTCGTCCCAGGACAGAGCGGCCCGGGCTCCGGTCTCGGGTACCGTGCCGAGCGTGGCCCCGTTCCGGGTGACCACGGCACCGCCGCGGATCGCCCGGGTGGTGGCGGCCCGCCGGGCCGCGGCGACCAGTCCGGGCCGGGACGGAGGCACCGCCCATTCGTCGGTGTGCAGCCAGTCGAGCCATCCGGCCACGGCGGCCTCGGCGGCGGCGGCGATGAGCGCGACCGGGAACTGCCGGGGCATCCAGCCGCCGCCCGGGCCGGAGAACGCCCCGCGGAAGGCACCGCTGACGGCCCCGTCGACGTGGAGGAGCCCGTGCGCGCCGAGGTAGCCGATGATCTGGGCGGGCCCGGCGGCGAATCCGGCCGCCGCGGCGGCCGGGCCGATGACGAGCGTCCACACAGCGCCCGCCGCGGCGGGAACCGCGAGCCAGGGCAGCCGCCACCGGCTCACCTTGCTGGTCACGGCGAAAATGACCGCCAGCACGAAGGTGAGCTGAGCGAAAACCAGGTGGACGAGGAGCAGCGCCACCACGCAGGCCGCGACGATCTCGCCGCGGCGCGGAAGCTGCTCAGGGATAAGGTAAGCAGCCCGCCGCGGCGCAGGCCCGGTCCCTGGTCCTACCTCAGCCGGCATCGACTAAAGGTTGCCAGCAGGAGACGGAAGGTGTCCAGAGATCGCCGGGTATCCGGCGCTATCCTCGCGTGTCGTGCTCCTGATCCGCCGCCCGCGGCACCCCGGTGCCCGCGTGGACGACGACCCGGAAATGCTCGGGCTTGAGGCTGAGGACGGTCAGCCCGGCGGGGGTTCCCGTGGCGGTGTCGTCGAACCTGATGGTCACCGACACCGCCGACTGCCCGGGCACCAGTCCGAGGCTGCGCGCGACCGACGGCTGCGGGGGCACCATCTCAAGGTCGATGGCGGTGGCGCGGGCCGGGCCTCCGGACGGGCCGGCCACGAGCAGGCCGGTCAGCGGCCGGTTCTCGGTGTCGTCCAGGGTGCCCGCGAACTGTTCCGGTACGTAGGAGGTGGCGATGGCCACCGGCTCGCCGTCGGTAGCCCAGACGCTGCGGACGATCCGCACCTGTCCCTCGCCCTCGGCCCCGAGCGCCCAGGTCACGTCCTGGGGGGCGTCCCGCTGGGAGATGTGCCAGGCCTGGCAGGTCACCTCGCCGCCCATCGGGTCAAGACGGGTGGAGAGCTCTCCGATCCCCTCGACCGGGATGAGGTATTCCGCCGGGCTGGCCCGGTACAGCTGCCCGTCGGGCAGTCTCCGGATCAGCGACCGCCGCGCGAGTTCGCTGATCGCGGCGTCGATCTCGGCCATGCTGACGTTGTACCGCCGGGCCAGCGCGCTGCGCCTCGGCAGCCTCCAGCCCGGCTCGCGGTGGACCAGGGCCGCCGCGATCCGGTCCGCGAGAACGCCGGTGGCCGCCCTCGGCCGCGGGATGTCCGCCCCGGCGGCGTCGCCGACGGTGACGTCAGAAACTCCGGTGCCCGGGGACCTGGATGGCGAAGGCTCGCCGCTCCCCCCGGAGCCCGGCGTCATTCGGCATGCCGCGGGAAGAGGACCCGGGCCTGCCGGCCGGGCCGTGCCATCGCCGGGCCGACGCCCGCGGCCGGTGTTCCGCCTCTGAATAGACAATGAAAAAGCAGCGGGCGGGACGCGGCTCTCTCCCGTCGCGTCGCACCCCGGGCCATTCCCCCGCGTACCTGCTCATTGCCTCCGCACATAGGTAACTTGATATTCACGCTTGGTTAACAAAAGTTGAACGGCAAAGATATTTAAAGCATCCACTTCTTTTCATGTAAAGAAACGGTCACCGAATGGAGATCATCACGCCCTCTGAGGCAGCTGTGACCGCCCACTGCGACGTGCGCCAATACCCCCGGCACCGGGCACTGCCGCGACCAGCGACGCCCGGAGAAACCCGGCGAAACCCGCACTGACCTGGCTAAACAACTTTCGGCCCGGCCCGGCGGACCGGAACGAGGTCCCCTCGGGGGCAACAAGAGGCGCCCGAGAGCAACAAATTTCCCCACCGGGCGTGAGCCACGCCACTGAAATCGGCGCCCTCAGCTGCAAGACACCAGAAGTTAACCTTATGGACTGCCTGCAGACACCTTGGATTGACCGATACGTCAGGAAATTACGGCCAAACTATACGCGAGCGACCCGGGATCGCGTGGGGATATCCAACAGCCATGGGGACTGGGCCGCTCAACGCTGCGGATAGGGCTGGCTCGGGAAATCCCGGCCGGATGAACCCGATACGACGTAGAACGACCAAGGGAGTAAATCCGATATGCGACTTCCATCCAGAGGGCAGCTCGCCGCGGCGGGAGCCGTGCTCGCCATGACCGCGGGTGTGGCCGCGTGCTCGTCCAACTCGAACCCCCCGGGGAGCAGCTCGGGCGGCAGCAGCTCTGGTGGCGGCGCGAGCAGCAGCTCCGCCAAGGGCACCATCAACGCCGGCGGTTCGACCTTCCAGCTGAACTTCCAGCAGGCCGCCATCCAGGAGTTCGAGCAGTCGAACCCGGGCATCAAGGTCAACTACGCGGGCGTCGGCTCCGGCACCGGCCGCAGCAACTTCTACAAGAACTCCGTGCTCTTCGCGGGCTCGGACTCCCCGATCCCGTCCAAGGAGGCCAGCGAGGTCCCCAAGGGCAAGAAGGTCCTGTACTTCCCGGTGCAGATGGGCCCGATCGCGATGGCCTACAACCTCAAGGGCGTCAAGGGCCTGAAGCTGGACGCCACCACGCTGGCCGACATCTTCCAGGGCAACATCAAGAAGTGGAACGACCCGGAGATCGCGAAGCTCAACCCGGGCGCCAAGCTTCCGAGCACCCCCATCACCCTGGCCGTCCGCTCTGACTCCTCGGGCACGACCGCGAACTTCTCGCAGTACCTGGTCGACGCGGCCAAGAACTGGAAGCTCGGCACCTCCGGCACCATCAGCTTCCCGTCCACCGCGCACGCCGGCAACGGCGGCAGCGGCGTGGCCCAGATCGTCAAGAACACGCCGGGCGCGATCGGCTACGTGGACTTCTCCACCGCCACCGCCTCCGGCCTGTCCGCCGCGTCGATCAAGAGCAAGGACGGCTCGTTCCTCGCTCCGTCGACCAAGGGCGCGACCGCGGCTGGCACCAAGGTCACCCCCAAGTCGGACCTGACCTTCAGCACGGTGGACGAGCCGGGCGCCGCGTCCTACCCGCTCACCTACCAGTCCTGGGACCTGGTCTACGCCAAGCAGCCGAACGCCAACGACGCGGCCATCCTCAAGACCTACCTCGGCTACCTCCTCGGCTCGGGCCAGAGCCTGCTCAGCCAGATCAACCTGGCGCCGCTGCCCTCGAGCATCGACGCCAAGGCCAAGGCTCAGCTGAGCCAGATCTCCGGCTGACGCTGAACCCCGCCAAGCCAGAAGCAACCAAGCGAAGGCATTAAGAGGCATTCACTAATGATGCAGCACGTAACTCAGACGGGCCTGGTCTCGTGAGTACCGTGACGCAGACGGGCCCGGCCGCCACGGCCGGGCCCTCCCCGCTTACGGAGCGACGGGGATTCGGGGACCGGGGATTCCAGGCGCTGGCGCTCATCGCCGGCCTGCTGGTCCTCGTGGTCCTCGTGCTCATCGCCGTCTCGACCGCGCAGCAGTCCGTCTCATGGTTCTCGACGTCCGGTCTCAACGGGATCTTCTCCACGCACTGGGACCCGGCCTCCAACCGCTTCGGCGCGATGGCCTTCGTCTACGGAACGGTCATCAGTTCCGTCATCGCCATCATCATCGCCGTCCCGATCAGCATCGGCGTCTCCCTCCTCCTGACGCAGGTCGTACCGGGCAAGATCGCCCGCCCCATCGTCTACGTGATCGACCTGCTGGCCGTGGTGCCGTCGGTCGTCTGGGGCCTGTGGGGCATCCTGGTCCTGGCCCCGTGGCTGCAGGGCATCTACGGGTCGATCTCCTCGGGGGTTAACGGCATCCCGGTGCTGGACTCGCTCTTCGGCGGCCCCAGCACGGACGGCTCCTCGTTCTTCACCGCCGGCATCGTCCTGGCCATCATGGTCACGCCGATCATCACCTCCCTCGCGCGCGAGGTCATCGCGACCGTGCCCGCGATCGACAAGGAGGGCGCGTACGCGCTCGGCGCCACCCGCTGGGAGATGATCCGCGGAGCGGTCTGGCCGCACAGCCAGGGCGGCGTCGTCGGCGCCGTGCTCGTCGGCTTCGGCCGCGCGATGGGCGAGACCATGGCGGCCGCGCTGGTGATCGGGGCCTCTGCCCAGGTCACCTCGCACCTGTTCTACACCGGGTACTCCATCCCGGCGGTCATCGCGAACCAGTTTGGCGAGGCGGCGGGCACGATGCGCTCCGCCCTGATCGGGCTCGGCCTGTTCCTGTTCGCCATCACCATCGTCATCAACCTGGTGGCCCGGGGCATCGTGGAGCGCTCCGCCCGCCGCGCTAGGGGGGCCTAATGGCAGCCGTCACCCAGCAGCCGGCACCCGGCTCCGCCGGCCCCGTCAACCTGAGGGAGCCGGCCGGCTGGCGCCGGACCAAGAACGGCCTCATGACCGGGCTCATGTGGCTCGCGTTCCTGATCGTCTTGGTCCCGCTGGTCCTCGTGCTCTACACGGTCGTCAGCAAGGGCGCGGCGGCGATCAACTGGCAGTTCCTGTCCAGCCCCACGATCCCGCCGAACATCATGCCCCTGGGCAGCGGCGGCATGGGGCCTGCGGTCGTCGGCACGCTGGAGATCACCGGTTTCGCCGCGCTCATCGCCATTCCCGTCGGGGTCCTCGGCGCTGTCTACCTGAACGAGTACGGCGGCAACGGGATCCTGGCCAAGGTCATCGCCTTCATGTCGGACGTGATGACCGGCGTCCCGTCGATCGTCATGGGCCTGTTCATCTACACGATCTGGACCCTGCAGTTCGGCTACTCCGGCATGGGCGGGTCGTTCGCCCTGGCCTGCCTGATGCTGCCGGTCGTGATCCGGTCCAGCTACGAGATGCTCCGCCTGGTGCCCAACAGCCTCCGCGAGGGCAGCTACGCCCTGGGCGCCAGCAAGGCCCGGGTCATCCTCACCGTCGTGCTGCCGTCCGCGGTCGGCGGCATCGTCAGCGGCGCCCTGCTGGCCGTGGCCCGCGCCGCGGGCGAGACGGCTCCGCTGCTGTTCACCATCCTCACGGTGGAGCAGACGAACAGCAACCTGTTCAGCGGGGCCAACACGGCGCTGTCCACGCAGATCTTCGCCAACGCCACGTCGCCGTACGTCGGCGCGGAACAGCGGGCGTGGGGAGCGGCGTTGACGCTCATCGCGATTACATTCATCCTGATGATCGTCGCCCGCATCGTGACCGCCCGCTTCACCCGATACTCGCACTAGGGAAATACCTCATGGAACAGCAGGACCAGAAAGCCATGGCCAAGCTCGAGGTTCCCGAGACGGTCAAGGACAAGGCGGCGGCCGAGCCGGGCAACCCGGTCTTCGACGTCCGCGACGTCTCGACCTACTACGGGAACTTCAAGGCCGTCAAGAACGTGTCGCTGACCATCCACGAGAACGAGGTCACGGCGTTCATCGGCCCTTCGGGATGCGGCAAGACCACCGTTCTCCGCACCCTGAACCGGATGAACGACCTGATCCCCGGGGCCCGGGTGGAGGGCGACATCACCTACCGCGGACAGTCGCTGTACGCCAAGCAGGTGTCCCCCACGGCCGTTCGCCGCCGGATCGGCATGGTCTTCCAGAAGGCCAACCCGTTCCCGAAGTCGATCTACGACAACGTGGCCTACGGCCCGCGGATCAACGGCATCCGGAAGAAGAGCGACCTCGACGGGATCGTGGAGCGCTCCCTGAAGCAGGCCGCCCTGTGGGACGAGGTCAAGAACCGGCTGAACAAGTCGGCCCTGGGCATGTCCGGCGGCCAGCAGCAGCGGCTGTGCATCGCCCGGACGCTGGCCGTGGAGCCGGACGTGGTCCTCATGGACGAGCCCTGCTCGGCCCTGGACCCGATCGCGACCGGCCGCATCGAGGATCTCATGCAGGAGATCAAGTCCCAGTACACGATCGTGATCGTCACGCACAACATGCAGCAGGCCACCCGGGTCAGCGACCGGACGGCCTTCTACTCGGTTGAGCGGAACGAGGAGAGCGACACGCGGACCGGCGTGCTGGTCGAGTACGACCAGACCGCCAAGATCTTCGAGAACCCCTCCAACCCCCTCACCGGCGACTACGTCACCGGCCGCATGGGCTGAGTTAGCCCGGGGGGCGACCCCCGGAACCCCCGATGCGCGCCTGATCGCAAAGATCGCGATCTTATCAGGCGCGCGGACCCGGCCCTTTTATCCGTAACGGATAGAGCCTGCGCTCCCGCCCCCGGGGGTCTCCGCGACCCCGGGGGCGGACGTGTTTCACGGGGTCGAGGGTCCCGTGCCGGCCAGGTAGGTGACGCGGCGGCAGATATTGACGGCGTGGGCGGCCAGGCGCTCGTAGGAGTGGGCGGCCAGCGTCATCTCCATCGCCACCGGGATCCGGACCCCGCCCGAGGCGAGTTCCGCGACCAGGCTGGAGTAGAGGTCGTCGATCTCCTCGTCGCTCCGGACCAGCCGGCCGGCGGCCTCGCGGTCGCGCTGGTACCAGGCGTCGGTGGCCCGGCGCCACATCGACGTGGCCCGGTCCCCCATGAGCCGGACGAGGCCCTGGACCCGCCCCGGCAGGTCCTGGGCGACCAGGTGCCCGGCCCGGGACGCGATCGACATGATGAGGTCGTGGGACCGTTCGATCTCCGGGACGACCCGGAGCACGGTCAGCAGGTAGCGGAGGTCGGAGGCGACCGGCGCCTGCAGCAGGATCTCCCGGGCCGCCAGTTCCTCGATCTGGGGGTAGAGCGCGTCGATGGCGCTCTCCCGTTCGGCCAGCTGGGCCAGGATCTCCGGAGAGCCCGAGAGCAGTGCCTCGGTCGCCTTGGGAAGGTCCTCGGCCATCATGGCGAACAGCTCGATGACCTTGGCCTCGATGCTCTCCAGGGACCGTTCGAATTCCCGGCGCGGCTCCGTCATGAGACAGAACCCTACCGACCCAACGTAAACGGCGGGCGACACGCCTGCGCGCGCCGCCCGCCGTCACTATGAACGCCAGCCGTCCTCCGACGGCGGCTCCGGCTCAGACCGTGACTTCGACCTTGGTGACCTGGCCGATGTCCGCCGAGACCGAGCGCTCCTCGCGAACGCCGCCCGGGGCCAGGACCACCAGGGTCCAGTCGCCGGGGGCGGCGAAGAAGCGGAAGCCGCCGTCCTCGCCGAGCGGAAGCTCGGCGACGAACTCGTCGCCGGTTCCCTTCAGCCGCGCGTAGCCGGTCGTCACCGGGCTGTCGCCGGACAGGACGCGTCCCTCGATGACCGCTTCCTTGCTGGCCGCGTCGGCGGTGATAGTGACGCCGCCCGCGGGCGCGCCGCAACCGTCGTTAGCCATGTTTACCTGCCCTCTCCAAGCTCGATCGGCACGCCGACGAGCGATCCGTACTCGGTCCAGGAACCGTCGTAGTTCTTCACGTTCGCCAAGCCCAGGATCTCGTGCAGCACGAACCAGGTGTGAGCGGAGCGCTCGCCGATCCGGCAGTACGCGATCGTGTCCTTGCTGGTGTCGACGCCGGCCTCATCCTTGTAGAGCTGGGTGAGCTCCTCGTCGGACCGGAACGTGCCGTCCTCGTTCGCGGCCTTCGACCACGGAACGTTCTTGGCGGTCGGGATGTGCCCGCCGCGCTGCGACTGCTCCTGCGGCAGGTGCGCCGGGGCGAGCAGCTTTCCGGAGAACTCGTCGGGCGAGCGGACGTCGACCAGGTTGCGCTTGCCGATGGCCTCGATGACCTCGTCGCGCTTGGCGCGGAGCGAGGAGTCCTCCGGCTGGGCGGTGTAGCTGGTCTTGGCCACCGGCGGGACGTCCTTGGTCAGCTCGCGGGCGTCCAGCTCCCACTTCTTGCGGCCGCCGTCGAGCAGGACGACCTTCTGGTGCCCGTACAGCTTGAAGTACCAGTACGCGTAGGCCGCGAACCAGTTGTTGTTGCCGCCGTACAGGATGACGGTGTCGTCGTTGCCGATGCCACGCTCGGACAGCAGCTGCTCGAAGCCGGTCTGGTCCACGAAGTCGCGGCGGACCGGGTCCTGCAGGTCCTTCTTCCAGTCAATCCGGATGGCCGACGGGATGTGGCCCTTCTCGTAGGCGCTGGTGTCCTCGTCGACCTCGACGATGACGAAACCGGACTGCCCGATCTTGGACTCGACGAAGTCAGCGTCGACCAAGGCGTCGGTGCGGCTCATTGGGTTTTAACCTCCTCGCGGCCGTCAGGCGGCCGTACGGAACCTCTGGATAATCAGGTACATCTGGCAGCCGAGGCAATAGTCGAACACGGCGTTCAGGAACGCCGCGATCAGCGCGAACGCCGCGAAGATCAGCCCCACCAGGGGTACTCCGAGGGCGAAGCCCAGCGAGCCGACTCCGGCGAACACCATGCCTACGCCCTGGGAGAAGCGGGGCGGGGCCTCGGCTTCTGTCTTAGCGGGCGGTCCGAGCCGGGGCTGGACCAGATTGCGGTAGATGAGGCCGTAGGGCGCGTAGCGCAGGCCGGCGATCGCCCCTACGGCGAACACCAGCGTCTGGGCGAAGAGCAGCCACCCGCTCTGGGTAGCCAGCACGATCGCCAGCACCACAGTGGTGATGGCCGCGCCGAAGCGCGGGCCGCGCGAATCAATCATGAAGTGAATGCTCCCGGACACTGGTAACGGACACGTATGCGCCGCCCAGGCTCCGGGGCCGGATGTGTGTCCCCGGATAACACGGCGGCGCCGCGTACGGCGCAACAAATGGCCGTGGCGACCAGGCAGAAGTCCACAGCGCGACGCTTGGTCAGCAACTGCGGGATTCGGGGAGACACACCCCAGATGTTATGCGTCCGGGACGCTTCTGTCACCACCTGGCCCCGTGACCTGCGTCATCCAGGACCGACTGGAGCGCCTGGCTCATCTCGGCCTTCTGCTGCTTCCCCGAGGAGCGGGCCGCGATGTCGCCGCCCGGGCGCACCACCAGCACCGTCGGAGTACTGAAAACCTTGAAACGCCTGGTCAGGTCCATGTTTTCCGCAGCGTCGACTTCGACGAACTTCACCCCGGGATGCTCGGCCGACAGCCCGGTCAGCAGCACCCGGGTCTGGGGGCAGAACGCGCAGAATTCCGTCGAGAACTGGACCAGGGTCGCCCGCTCCCCCAGGGGCTCGCCAAGGTCATCCCCTGTGATTACATTCACAGAGGTCGATATCCCGGGCGAATCGCCATGATCCGTTCGGTCGAAGGACTGGACTTTCCCCGAGCGGGCCTTCAGCACGAGTCCTGCCGCCACCGCCACCAGCAGCGCGACGATCAGGACGATGACTCCGGTCATGCCGGTCAGTTTAGGCGGGGACCGTGATCGCCCCGTGGCCGGCGACCGTGATCTGGAACTCGCGCAGCTGGGTCGCCGGCAGTCCCGACGAGGCCGGGTACCAGATCGTGCCCTCGGCCGTGTCGGTCGTCCAGCCGCCGATCACCCGGCGGGCGCCGTCCTTCCCCACCGCCACCAGCGTGCAGTAGGTGCCGACCGGAACTCCGACGACCTTGGCCCCGGCCTGGGTGCCCCACCCCATCCTCCGGAAGGTGACGGTGCCGTACATGCCGTCGGCGTTTCCGTGCGTCGTGGTCCAGCCCGAGATCGCCGAGCCGTAGTCCAGGCCCGTGGCGCTGGCCTCGGGGGGATCGGAGGCCAGGTGGCCCGCCGCCGCTTCCGTTCCCGCGAACGCCCCGGCCGCGAGAATCACCGCGGCCGCCGCGGAGAGGCCGGCGACGCGCCACCGCCGACGGCGGCGCCGGGCGGCGGTGAGGTCCAGGACGGTGCCGAGAAGTTCCTTCGGGGGCCGCGGGTCCAGCGGCGGCGCGACCGCCTCGAGGTCGTCTCCCAGCCCGGGCACGCCTTCGAGCTTCGGCTCGCCCTCGGCCGGGACGTCGTCGGCCAGGGCGATGGCCTCCGGGGTGCTGACCCGGGCCAGCAGCGCGGGGATCCCGGCCAGGCCGGCCAGCTCGTCCCGGCAGTCCCGGCAGGTCGCCAGGTGGCCGTCCACGAGCGACCGCTCGGCCGGGTCGATAGAGCCGAGCACGTAGACCCCCAGGCAGATCCGGGTCGCGCCGCAGTCCATCGCCTCGGTCATGGCGCCAGTCCTCGCTCCTGAAGGGCCAGCTTGAGGGCCTTCAGCGCGTAGAAGGTGCGAGATTTCACGGTGCCTGCCGGTATGCCGAGGGTGGCCGCCGCCTCGGCGACCGAGCGCCCTCGATAGTACGTCTCCACGATGACCTTGCGATGGTCCGGCCGGAGGCTGGACAGGGCCTCCGCCACCGCCCACGACTCCAGGGTGCGGTCGGGGTCGTCGTCGGTGGGCATCGTGTCCAGCACCGCCTGGCCCACCTCGGGCGGCCGGGACCGGCGGGCCCGGTACTGGTCGACCGCCAGGTTGCGCGCGACCGCGAACAGCCATGGCCGCGGCGGCCGGTCGGCCACCGCCTGCGGATGCTTCCAGGCCCGCACGATCGTCTCTTGCACCAGGTCCTCCGCCCTTTGCCGGTCGCCCCCGGTCAGATGCAGGGCATACCGGAGCAGAGCGCCGCCGTGTTCGGAGTACAGCGCCCGGATAAACGCTTCATCGGCGACGCCTCCGCGGGCGGCCGTCTGCGCGTCCGGCACATCTGGTGGTACGTACTGCCGGGGCGGGCGGTTCAGGCCCGGGGAAGTTTTCTCCGGACGGTCGGTCTTCCCGGGGCGTTCCGGCTCGGCCGGGCCGGGCTTCGCGGGGTCTATGGTCACGACGGGACCACCAAGGGGGCGCGGGGGCGGACGGGGGTTCGGCAACTCGCTATGTCGCTTATGTACCCCGTCGAGCACGGCTTAGCAACTAGATTGCGATCAATCTATTACCCTGCGTATCCGGGGAAGTGTTAAGTCCTCGTTAAACCTTGGGATGCCAACTCGTGAAGTTCTTCACGGTTTAGCCACTTAGTATCACCCGGCTACCCCCCGGCGAAGGGGGGCAGGATCTCGAGCACCGCGCCGTCGGCGAGAGGAGTCTCCTCCGCCTTGATCCGGGTGCCATTTACCAGAAAAGACGAGCGTTTCAGCACGTTACGCAGGCGATCATCAGACGCCCGATTCGCGACGGCGACCTTAAGCGCCTCGCCCAGCGTGGCCGCGGCCACGGTCTCTTCTGGCACTCCCGCGGCATCCTTCGCCGCGGCCCAGTACCTGATTGTCACCTCGCTCATGTGAGTTATTCTCACATCACCGGGACCTCGGGCGACGTTGCCACCGGGTTCCGGTTGCGTTGAGACAGAGTTGACCCGGGGGGACGCCCCCCGGACCCCCGGCGCGCGCCCGGTGGAAAAGCAAGATACCGGGCACGCAGATGGGTATGGCCTACCTGGAGGCGGCAACAGATGAGCGAGCTACTGCTGGTGACCGGGGTCCTGGAACCTTCATCAGAGGTCCTGCCGGCGCTAGGCCTCCTGCTGCACTCCGTGCGGGTTCTCCCGGCGGACGCGTCCGCCCTCGTCGAGGCTCCGCCCGCCGACGTGGTCCTGGTCGACGCCCGCCGCGACCTGGTTCACGCCAAGAGCATCTGCCGCCTCCTGGCCACCACGGGACTCGACTGCCCGATGATGGCCATCGTCACCGAGGGCGGCCTCGCGGCGATCAGCGCCGACTGGAACGTCGATGACGTCATCCTGAACACCGCCGGCCCCGGGGAAGTCGAGGCCCGGATCCGCCTTGCCCTCGGCCGCCGCGCCCAGGCGTCGGCGGCGGACGCCCCGGACGAGATCCGCTCCGGCGACCTCTCGATCGACGAGGCCACCTACTCCGCCCGGCTGCGCGGCCGGGCTCTCGACCTGACCTTCAAGGAATTCGAGCTGCTGAAGTTCCTGGCCCAGCACCCGGGCCGGGTTTTCACCCGCGACCACCTGCTGCAGGAGGTCTGGGGCTATGACTACTTCGGCGGCACCCGGACCGTGGACGTGCACGTCCGCCGCCTGCGGGCCAAGCTCGGCCCCGAGCACGAGGCGCTGATCGGCACCGTGCGCAACGTCGGCTACCGGTTCGTGCCGGTCAAGGGCGGGGCGGACAACTCCGCCCCCGAGGCTTCCGACGCGGTGCCCGACGACCCTTCCGGGGCCGTTTCCCCCGTCGTTCCTCCCGTTTCTCCCACCGAGACCCGCCGCTGAAAATCCCGACGAAGAGGTGACCGTGCCGCCATCCCTTACTCCCGCCCAGGCCGATCTCGTCCTCGAACTGGCGTCGGCCGCCGAGGCGGCCGACGGCGTCGCGCCGCTGTCGGAGCAGACGATCCTGCATGTCCGGCACGGTTCCGATTCCTCGGGAACCGGGACCGGGCTCGACTGGGTGGTGGCCTCGCCTCACGACGGCGGGATCGCCGGGTACGCGCACCTGGACTCGCCCGACCCTTCGGAGCCGGACCTGAGCGGTGAGCTGGTCGTCCACCCGGCTCACCGCCGCCAGGGCGTGGGCACCGGGCTCGTGGCCACGCTGGCCGACGCGGCCGACGCCTCCGGCCACGGCTACGGCATCCGGATCTGGGCCCACGGCGACCGGCCCGAGTCCGCGAAGTTCGCCAAGGCCACCGGCTTCACCCGGGCCCGCGAACTGTGGCAGATGCTGCTGCCGGTGCGGGACGCCTCGCTCCCGCCGGTGTCGCTGCCGGACGGGGTGACGCTGCGTCCCTTCGTGCCGGGCGAGGACGACGAAGCGTGGCTGGCCGTGAACGCGCGCGCGTTCGCGAACCACCCGGAGCAGGGCCGGATGACCCTCACCGACCTGAAGCAGCGCCAGGCCGAGCCCTGGTTCGACCCGGCCGGCTTTTTCCTGGCCGAGCGTTCCGGCTCGCTGGCGGGCTTCCACTGGACCAAGGTCCACCCCTCTGGCGGAACCGACGGCGGCCCCATCGGCGAGGTGTACGTCGTCGGCGTCGACCCCGCCGGGCAGGGCGGCGGCCTCGGCAAGGCCCTCACCATCGCCGGACTGGCTCACCTCCGCGACAGCGGCCTGCCGGAGGTCATGCTCTACGTCGACGGCGACAACACGCCCGCCACGCGGCTGTATGAACGCCTCGGATTCACTTCCTGGCACACCGACGTCATGTACCACCGCCCCGGAACCCGCTAACGTCTTCAGACGCCTCAACCGCGTTCGAGGCCCGGCTTAAGCCGGGCAAACGGGACTGACGCCGAGTACCGCGTCAAGTTCGGTTCTGGACAGCGGGCCCTCGCTCGCGGCTACCGCGCTCAGCACTTCCGCGTAGAGTTCGATCTCGTCCAGCGCGACATCGTCGTGAACACGAAGATCCAACTGCCTGGAAATCGTGCTCACCTCCGCTGGCCGGCGACCCTGCATGTCCCGCCCTCCAGGTTACGACCGGACGCCATTCCTGCGCATGGCCCAACGGGGTCATTCGCATACCACCCTTACGTACGGTTTTACCCGGGTTCGGGGTAACGATTCCGGGAACTGACCATCAAATCGGGCCTAACCCTGGTATCGGACATCTGCAACTTTGGGAACATTATCCCGTCAATTACTTTGTCTAACTATTGCCCCGTTAATAGACTTATGAGCCCTTTAGGCATTCTCTTCCGTTACTCTCGCCCCTCCGGCGTCCCGGTCCCCGGCCCTCCCGGACCCCCTGCCCCTCATCCGGCCCGTTGCTCTCGCCGCTCCCCCGGCTCTCGCCCGCCGCCGTCGCCACCGGGCCGCACCCGCGCCACAGCCGCGCCACGGCCGCGCCCCCGGCATCGCGCGCCAGCGGGACACCCCGGGCCGCGGGGGAGTGATCATTCCCGTGAATCCCCTGGTCATCGGCCTGGGACGGGCACCCGTGATTCATCACATATACGGACAATCGGTAGTTTCGGTTGCGGAGGGTACCCTTCGAGGGAAGAGTCAGCTATGGAACCGTTACCTAGAAGGACGCGCCAGCCGCGCCGCCGCATGCTAGTAGGCGGTCCGGGCCGTGGCAGCCCGTCCGGCGCCACACTGAACACTGACCGTCAGGGGGGACAGTGGCTGTCAGGGCGACTCGTTCACCTTGACGGGCACAGGCCAGCTCCCAGTTAGACTCCGGACATACCGCCCGCACACCTTGGACCAGATTCTCTCGAAGCCATGAACGAAAACAGTGATTTTCTCCCGAATTTTCACCACGAACAATTCGAGAGGCAGATGCGCGGCTACAACCCCCGTCAGGTCGACGAGTACGTGGCTCGCTCCGCCAGCCAGATCAGGGACCTAGAGGCACGACTGGCCCGCGCGCTGGACGAGTCCGAGCACCTGCGCCGGGAGATCTCCGTCGTGCGCCAGCAGGCCCTCGCGGGCCGGCCCGCGCACGAGGAAGTCAGCGAGCGGATCAGCGAGATCCTGCGGCTGGCCGAGGACGAGGCGAAGGCCCAGAAGGGCAAGGCGGACAAGGAGGTCACCGACCTCCGCTCCGAGGCCCAGCGGGAGTCGGACGTGGTCCGCACCGACGCGCGCGAGCAGGCGGAACGCATGCTGACCGCCGCCCAGGAGCAGGCGGAGCGGACGATCTCCGCGGCCCGCTCCGAGGCCGACAGCCTGCGTAGCTCCACCCACTCCGACGCTGACCGGCTCACCGCCGAGAGCCGCCAGCAGGCCGACGCCATCCTCAGCGACGCCCGGTCCAAGGGCAAGCGGATCGTAGACGAGGCATCGGCCCGGGCCGCGGCCATCCACGACGGCGCGGAGCGCAGGCTCAGCCTGCTCAGCACGCGGCACGGGGACACCGTCCGCCGGCTCAACGACATCCTCGAAGGGGTTCAGGGGCTCATCTCCGCGGAATCGTCCCGGATGTCGCTGGAGGACGAGGTCAGCCAGTCCGCCTCCGCGGCGATCGCCGCGCTGGAGCCGGTCAAGCGGACCGAGAACGCCGGGCCCGCCGCCCTGGGCAGCGCGCCCAGCGACCGCGGTCAGGCGACACCCGCGCCCCCTGCGCCTCCCGCGTCGCCGGCTACGCCCGTGCCCCCGGCCTCGGGCTCCTCGTCGGGGCCGCTGCCGCCGACGCCTTCCACCCCGCCGTCCTCCTCAGCGCCGCCGTCGTCCTCAGCGCCGTCGGCGTCTTCCGCTCCGCCGGCGTCTTCCGGTCCGTCCGGGCCATCCGTGCCGTCGACCCCGCTGTCGGCTCCGGCCCCGGCTCCCGCGCCGCCCCGGCAGGCCGACTCCGAGTCCACCATGCCCGTCTCCGACAGCACCCTGCCCCTCCCCGGGTCCGGCTCGCATCTGTACCGGACCCTCTCGACCGCCGATTCCGACAGCACCCTGCCGGTCTCCGGCCGGACGATTCCGCCGTCTCAGACGACGATGTCGGCGTCCGCGTCGTCCGGCGGGGACAGCAGCTACCACGACAACGCGGACACGGGCCCGATGCCCCTCGGGGTCGGGCCGCTGTCCCGGTCGCGGAACACCAGCACCGGGCCTCTGCCCCCGGCCCCGCCCGGCAACGACCCGTTCGGCTACTCCCGCTCCAGCAGCGGACCCCGGCCGTTCACGTCGCCCGGCGCCAGCGAGCCCTCGTCCCCGGCACCGTCCGCCAGCGGGCCCGCGCCGTCCGCCAGCGGATCGGCACCCGCCGCCAACGGGTCCTCGTCCGGGGCCCCGTCCGGCGTCGGACTCCCCCAGCGGGCCCCGCGGGGAATCGCGGGCCCGGGCACGGTGAGCCCGACCATCGCCGGCAACTCCTCGACAGGCAGCCCCTCGACAGGCAGCTCCTCGCCGGGCAACTCCTCGTCCGGGGCCCCGTCCTCCAGCGGTGCGCCGGCCGGCGGCACGTCCTCCTCAGGCGACCGGCCCGGGCAGGACGAGGAACCGAAGGGCCGCGAGGGGCAGATCATGCGCAGCACCTCGTCGAGCCCGGTTCACGCCCAGCTGCCCACGGCCAGCGGCCGGCACGCCACCTCCAAGCCCACCGCCACCTCCATGCCCCCGGCGGCACCGGCGCCCCCGGCACCGGCCACCGCCCCGGCGTCGCCCGCGATGCCGCAGCGGACCAGCGGCCAGTCCACCGAAAGTCCCCGGAACTCGCTGCCCATCCCGAGCGGCCTGCCGCTCCCCAGCGACAGCTCGGTCGCCTCGGACGGGACGCGAGCCCGGGACAGCCGGCCGGACAGCAACGGCCAGCCCCTCCCCCGGCGTACCCCCAACCCTCCGGGCTTCCCGGATGGCGGCTACAACGTCACGGGGTAACCGGCATCACCCGCGTAGACGAGGGTTCTTTCGGGTCAGCGCCTGGAAGGGCCCTCGTCCGCTGCTAGGGGCGAATCGTTAGCTGAGAGTGTCCAGGCGCTTGAGAATGACGCCTTCACGGAGGGCCCAGGGGCAGATTTCCAGGCGTTCGGCGCCCATCAGGTCCATGACGGCGTCGGCCACGATCGCGCCGGCGACCATCTGTCCGGCGCGCCCCTCGGAAACTCCGGGGAGCCGGGCCCGCTCGTCGCGCGTCATGGCGGCCAGGCGCTCGGCCCACAGGCTGACGTCGCTGTGCTTCAGGAAGCGCTTGGTGTAGAAGCCCTCGCTCGACGGGGCCGCGCCGGCGATCCGGGCCAGCTGCCGGAAGGTCTTGGACGTCCCGACCGCGTGGTCGGCGCTCCCGCCGCGCAGGAACTGCCCGGCGTACCGGGCGATCTCCGCCCGCACGTGCCGGCGGAGCGCCCGCACCTCGTCCGACGACGGCGGATCGTCGCTCAGCCAGTCCCGGGTCAGCCGCCCGGCGCCCAGGGGCAGCGACATCGCCACTTCCGGCTCCTCGTCCTGGCCGGCGGCCACCTCCAGCGAGCCGCCGCCGATGTCGAACAGCAGCAGCCGCCCCGAGGACCAGCCGAACCAGCGCCGCGCCGCCAGGAAGGTAAGCCGCGCCTCGCTCTCGCCGGACAGCACCCGGGTCTCTACCCCGGTCCGCTCGGCGATTCCGGCCAGCACTTCCTCGCCGTTCACGGCGTCCCGCACCGCGGACGTGGCGAAGGACAGGAAGTCCTCGACGCCCTTGTCCTCGGCGATGCCTACCGCCTCCGCGACGATCTCTTCCAGCCGCTTGGCGCCATCCTCGGACAACCGGTTGTCATCCTCGATCTGGGCGGCCAGGCGCAGGTCAACCTTGTGGGAGAACGCTGGCAGAGGCCGTGCGCCCGGGTGCGCATCAACCACCAGCATGTGAACCGTGTTGGAGCCGACGTCCAGCACCCCAAGTCGCATGTTGTTTCCTCCGTGTTCAAGGTACCCGCAACGGGACACCCTGCACTCCAACTGGGCATATGGGATGACGCACGCCTGGTCACAGGGTCGCTGACCCCGGACAGGTACAGTCCGATCATGCGTAATGGCGACGTTTCCTACTGGTGGCAGGCACTCGGGGGATTTCCCGCGCGGCGTCCGTCGCTGCCCGGGCCGGACCAGGCCGATGTCTGCATTGTCGGCGGCGGGTACACAGGACTGTGGACCGCTTACTACCTCAAGGGCCTGCGCCCCGAACTGCGCGTGATCGTGCTGGAGGCGGCGTTCGCCGGGTTCGGAGCCTCGGGCCGCAACGGCGGCTGGGTCACCTCCGAGCTTCCCGGGTCCGCCGACCGCTACGCCCGCGGGCCGCGGGGACCTGAGGGGGTCCGGGCGCTGGAGGCCGCGCTCCGGGACACGGTCGACGAGGTCGGCTCGGTCATCGAGGCCGAGGCCATCCCCGCCGACTTCACCCGGGGCGGGCGGCTGGCCGTGGCCACCACGCCGTCTCAGCTGGCCCGGCTCCGCGCCGGACTGAAGCACCGCCGGGACGCCGGCGACGGCCGCGACGTCTACGAGTTCCTCGGCCGCGACGACCTCAGCGACCGCATCCGCGTCAGCGGAGCCCTCGGCGGCCTGTACGCGCCGCACTCCGCCCGGATCCAGCCCGCGGCGCTGGCGGCCGGGCTGGCCGCGGCGGCCGAGCGGCGGGGCGTCGAGATCTACGAGGCGACGCCGGTCACCGAGATCCTGCCGCCCGGATCCCACCCTCACCCGGGCGTGGGCGCGGTAGCCCGGACCGTGTTCGGGGACGTGCGGGCCCGCAGCGTGCTGCGCTGCACCGAGGGCTTCACCGCCGCGCTGCCCGGCCACCGGCGGGACCTGCTGCCGATGAACAGCTCCATGATCGTCACCGAGCCCCTCCCCCAGGCGGCCTGGGACCAGATCGGCTGGGAGAACGCCGAGACGCTGTCGGACGAGGCCCACGCCTACGTCTACGCGCAGCGCACCGCGGACGGCCGGATCGCCATCGGCGGCCGCGGGGTCCCGTACCGGTTCGGATCGGCGACCGACCAGCGCGGGGTCATCGACGGAGGGACCGTCGAGGCGCTCAGGACGGCCCTGGACCGGCTCTTCCCGGCCGCGGCCGGGACGCCGGTCGCCCACGCCTGGTGCGGCGTGCTCGGGGTGCCGCGCGACTGGTGCGCGTCGGTCACCTACCATCCCGCCTCGGGAATCGGATGGGCCGGCGGCTACACCGGGCACGGCGTCGCCGCCGCCAACCTGGCCGGGCGCACCCTGGCCGACCTGGTCACGGGCCGCGACTCGGAACTGACCGCGCTGCCCTGGGCCGGGCACCGCTGGCGTTCCTGGGAGCCCGAGCCGGCCCGCTGGGCGGGCGTACGCGGACTGTACGCGCTCTACCGGCTGGCCGACCAGCTGGAGTCCGGCGACGGCGACGGCGGCCCCGGGAACGGCACCAGGGTCACGACGGGCGAGGCGCTGGCCCGGGTCGGCGACCTCATCTCCGGCATTCCGCACTAAACGTAACAGTAACGCTAAGAGCGGGACAGCAGCGAAGATCCGTTCGGCATTATTGTGTACCGATCTAGCCGAACACGCCGGAAGGGGACCCCGGAAAATGTGGGCCGACATGATGAACGTCCAGATCCCGCTGCTGGACAAGGTGCTGCGCACCGTGCTCGTCTACGCCGGCCTCGCGATCCTGCTGCGCGTGGCCGGCAAGCGTGACCTGGCCCAGCTCAACAGCTTCGACCTCGTGGTCATGCTGCTGCTGTCCAACGTGGTGCAGAACGCCGTGATCGGCCCCGACAACAGCCTGACCGGCGGCCTGCTCGGCGCCGTCGTGCTGATCCTGCTCAACTCCGGGGTCGTGCGGGTGAGCAACCGCTACCCGCGCCTGCTCCGGCTCTTCGAGGGCTCCCCCACCGTCCTGGTCAGCAACGGGCGGCCCGACAACGTGGCGCTCCGCAAGCTCGGGCTACGCCGTTCCGACGTGATCGCCGCCTGCCGTCAGCAGGGCGCCGACGACCTCGAGGAAATCAAGGAAGCCACCCTGACCCCCGGCGGCACCATCTCGGTCACCCTCACCGACGAGTCCCGGGACGTCACGATCCACGAACTGCGAGCGGAGATCGGGCAGCTGCGGACCGAGCTCCTCCAGGCCATCGCCGGCCAGGCCGCCGGAACCGCGGGAGGAGCCGCCGGGGAAGCCCCGGCCGGGTAGGGCCTTCCGCCGGGAAAATTCCGGCTGTAGCGTGCCATCATGCTGCTCCCCACATCACTCGTCGGAAGCTACGCGCAGCCGGACTGGCTGATCGACCGGGAACGCCTCGCCGGGCGGTTCCCTCCCCGGGTCCGGGCCCGGGAACTGTGGCGAGTCGCCCCTGAGTACCTCGCGCAGGCCCAGGACGACGCGACTCTGCTGGCCCTCCGCGACCAGGAAGAAGCCGGCCTGGACATCATCACCGACGGAGAGATCCGCCGGGAGAGCTACTCCAACCGGTTCGCCACCGCGCTGGACGGGCTGGATCTCGACAACCACGGCACCACGCTGAACCGCAGCGGTGAGCCCATCCCGGTGCCCCGGGTGACCGGCCCCCTCCGCCGGCGGCACCCGGTCGAGGTGGCGGACCTGGAGTACCTCCGGGCCCATGTGTCCGACAGCAAGCAGGTCAAGATCACCGTGCCCGGCCCGTTCACGATGGCCCAGCAGGCACAGGACGACCACTACGGATCCCGGGAGGCGCTGGCCCGGGCCTACGCCGACGTCGTGAACGAAGAGGTGCGTGATCTCTTCGCGGCCGGAGCCGACATCGTGCAGCTGGACGAGCCCTGGCTGCAGGCCCGGGCGGAGGAGGCGGCGAAGTACGGGGTCGACGTGGTCAACCGGGCGCTGGACGGCGTGTCCGGCACGACCGCGGTGCATCTGTGCTTCGGCTACCCGGCGATGGTCCGGGAACGGCCGTCGGGCTACTCGTTCCTGCCCGAGCTGGCCGAATGCTCCTGTGACCAGGTCTCGGTCGAGACCGCGCAGTCGAACCTGGATACTTCGGTTCTGGCGACCCTGGCGGACGCCGGGAAGACGGTCATCCTCGGCGTGCTCGACCTGAGCACCCCCGAGGTGGAGACCCCCGACGTGGTGGCCGAACGGATCCGGCGGGCGCGGGCGCACGTTCCGGCGTCCCAGATGGTGCTGGCCCCGGACTGCGGGATGAAGTACCTGCCGCGGGCGTCGGCGTTCGGGAAGCTGACGGCGCTGGCCGCCGCGGCCGCCCAGGTGCGCGCCGAGGTCTCGTAACCGGCGGGAAGCAGCCGCCGGAACGGGCCGGCTAGAAGTCGTCAAACGGGCGGCGGAAGGGCCTCGGACGCATCCGGGGGTCGCCTTCGCGGGGCGGCGGACCGCCGATCAGGCCGGTCCGCGGACCGCGCGGGCCTCTCGGACCGCCGGGGCCGCCAGGGCCGCCCGGGCCTCCGGGTCCCATTGGTCCGGGGGGACCTCCCGGAACGCCGGGGCCCCCGGG
>Ga0131853_10002186_pt1 | contig 35118 bp, 32 predicted proteins | sample TergutLab28metaG_FD_92764 | JGI IMG/M metagenome (GOLD analysis project Ga0131853, IMG submission 92764) | Labiotermes labralis P1 segment gut microbial communities from Petit-Saut dam, French Guiana - Lab288 P1 (version 2) (version 2) | ecosystem: Host-associated > Arthropoda: Insects >... | reverse complement strand
ACACACACACACACACACACACAAACCGTCAAATATTTTCGACTTTTTCCATTGCCCGATTTGATTGGGCTGGGATAAATTATGAAGTTTTAATTAATTATTATTTTTAAATTTAATTAGTGCCTCTACACTACAGCATTGTACAAGAGTGCAAGTAATTCACATATAGAATGTCGTTGAAATAGTCAAAAAGTATAAGGCGTATAAGGAAAACGATATAGCAGCAGTAGGAAACCAATAAACCAATATCCATACAACCCGAACAATAAGCTTCTTTTCTTCATTCAAATTTCAAGCAGGACCAGTCACAAACGTGTGTTTTTTACCGCCGAAAACAGTCATATTGTGAAATATTTCAATGTTTTTGGTCAGGAATAAAATCGTTCGTAATTAAAGACAGAGGTTCCAGAATATTTTCAGCTCGTTGCCCACGTGGGCGTCATGGTAATCTTTGCGGAACGCCATGAAAACTAATTGCTTTATACCGTGATTCTAACTAAGAACAGTATTAGTAGCTGAAAATAGGATATATGATTTTATCCATCGGGTCAGACGGGCGGATTTTATATTGCGAGAAAATATAATATTCAGAAAATCCTTTCCGTTTGCCCCCCCCCCCCCCCCCCCCTCTCCCCGTAAGTTGGGAGAAATGTTGCCATGACTGTGTTTCGTTGTCCGAACAATGCGTTCCAGGTCGCCGAACTAGCTTGCGCAGCTGGTGTAGTGACAAAATTAAGTTCAGTGAACGATCGGTTAGCACAGTAAGTATCTCTAGAAGGGTTCTTTTCCGTAGAGTTAGTTTTTTGGTTGGTTGGTTGGGCTGTGAATTAGTTTGTGTCTGAAAAATTGTCTTTAAAGCAACATAATGTGCAATTCAGTGGTGCATGTAGACCTCGTTAAACTCTTCAGTATTCACTAGACCTTCAACGTCGACCCTGATTTCAGCCGGTCGTAGAGTTACTTTAAGCGAAACACAAATTCTTCACTGTTGTGAGTTACCATTGCCACTCTAAATTCGTCATTTGTATTGCGTCATCCTGGCCGAGGTATGTCTGACTACTCATGATGAAGTAATAAACCAGTGGTGGTAAACTAGCTGTCCGCCTAACCTCATTAGGAATCAGATAACATTACTTCAGTTGTTCTTTGTTATTTTATTCGAGTAAGCCACAAATATTCGACTTTCCATTCTCCACACAGACGTGAACGGCCCCCGGGTTGTCTCTGGCTGCAAGGTGTGTGTCATTACAGTGGGTATGAAGGACATTGCTATGTTGGGATTCACAAGAAGTGACAGATCAACATCGCGGAAATTCCAGTCATGATAAGAGATGTTAGAAACGTAAATTTTCTACGTGTCAGCTAAGCTCAATTGCTGTGCTATAAATAGGACACTGGAAATTTGGCAAGGTAGCGTGTCGTGCAAGCAGCCAGCAGATTTTCTTACAAATAGGCACGAACGTGTGGAAGATGACGTTCGAGTTTGTTGTTTAAGGGATATCCAATGAAGAGTCTCGCACACCCGTCAGATTCACCTCATTAGGATTGCTCTTTAAGAGAGGGGCCATTTTCCATGTCGCCTCATGTCCTTCCTGCCACCTTACTAGTGCAGGTAAATAAACCAATATGTTTGTTCCATTAACTGGAATGGAGACAGTTATTGGTTCTTCTTCCTTCTTGCTTTTTCTGATCTCCTACCTGCTCATTGTAGGTGCAGAGGGTTGTTATTGCACCTGGTCATTCTGAGTGACAGACACTCGATAGGACTTCTCTGAACGAGAAAACGGCCCATAGCAGAGACCTCTACCTGACACACCACACTCACAAGACAAACATCCATACCCCTGGCGGGTTTCGAGCCCACAAGCCCAGCATAGGAGCGGCCGCAGATCCACGCCTTAGACCGCGAGGCCACTGGGATCGGCGTCATAGATTTGGAATGTAAAAGTGATAAGCTGTAATGTTTACATCACAGCCACTAATGTCAAGTCATATTCAGATAAAATATGTTGGGTTTAACCCTGGATGGTGAAAATGGTTGTCATTTCCTTACGACAAGTAGGCTATTGTAACGTACTGTTATTAATTTGCCCGACTGTGCCGGCACGTGGAGATAAAATTGCACAATTTTGCCTGTTGTTTGTCACTGTCGAAGGCCTCTGTAAGGGAGCTGTATCAGCTTGAGAGTGTCGTATGTCTTCGTATGGCGCTGCAACTCTTGCGCCGGCGTATGAAATATTTCGTGATGAAATCTGTGAGATCTCCTTTGTGCCTTCTAAAACACGTAATTGAAGGAAAGGTAGAGGGAAGGATAGAAGTGATAAGACAAGGAAGAAGACGTAAGCAGCTCCTGGATGACTTTAATGGAGACAGAGGATACTGTAATCTGAAAGAGGAAGCACCAGATCGCACTGCGTGGCTCGCTTTGGACGAGGTTATGGACCGTCATAAGAGACTACAAAATGAGTGGATAATGTAAGAAAAAGGTAAAATTTTCCCCTTCCGCGCCATGAAGGATTATAGGGGATTGGGAGTATAGCTCCACACATTCTTAACCTCGGCACTAGATAGAGATGAGTGGTTCACTCCGTGGCCGCTTTTTCGAGGGGAAATAACCCCCGTACCCACTGAATAGGAGGCTAAGTGGGCCCCAGGGCCAGCCTGGACGTTTTGGAGAAGAGAAAAATCTCTTAACCCTACTGGGATTCGAATTCCGGGCCGTCCAGCCTGTAGCCTAGTAGCTAATCCGACTACACTACCCCTGCTCCAGTAATGTTCCATATTAACTAACTGTTCCAGAAGGGGATTGATACTGTTACAGCAACAACATTTATCCCACAATTCTCGCAACAGTCCTGCTTGTACATGTAATATTCCAGTTTCTCCAAAAAGCTGTTATGGGCTATATATTTCATATATACAGTTCAAAATTTAGAGTTTGATTAAGACTGTCTAATCGTATTAAGTTTTAAATTCCTTTCTTTGTACACACATCACTTCACTTCATGCTAAGAATATGAAACGTCTCGATTTGCAGACGGCCTACTCCAGCTGACAGCCTGTGTTCTCATTCACAGTGCTTTCAATGTCTGAGCTTTCCTTCGTAACTGAGGCATTATGCTTTCCTTTGTTGACTACAAATGAAGCAACACTTTTCCATTCTGTCGACATTTCAGTTTTTGGCTCTGTACTGAGGAAAGTAAAAACAATCTATGTATATAATTTGTAATGTAACTTCGAGGTTAATTATTATGTAAAAGTCACTCAGGAATCGGCCCTTGAAATCCTGTTAGTGGGACAGAGTTGCAGGAAATGAGGGATTTAGTTGAGTTCACTCCCTGCCTAGAAGAGTCGTGTCTTTAGTGGCTGATACAGTGTCAGCTTTGCGACGCTTTATTTTGGCAGGTGTTCAAATGTTACAGCTATTTCTCTCATATTGGCACGTTGAAGAGGACACAATTGTGTAGTAGCTCAAGACTGTCTTAGTTGTCTAATTTGGAGGTCTTGCCAATTTCCTCATCTAATATAACAAATTCGCACTGCAAATATATCACAAGTGGTTTTATTATTTCGTATTAGAAATTGACGTTCTTAATTGAAGACTGCCGTCTCTTTATACCTGACGCTGTTTAGTCCGGTTGTACTTTTCCAACTTTTCCAGTGGTCCTTTTGCTTCCGCCGTCAGGGTAACAGTTTGAATTTCGTATTAGCAACGTTCCACCAGTGATACCGCTGTAATATAAGTGTGTCGTGTCATTATTAAACTCTATTGTACATATGTGTTACATCATCGGCCCTGGAACGCTTTAGATGAAGCCAGGAGTTTGTCGCCCTGATTCGAACAGTCTTGGAACAAAATGTGTAGTTGCACAACATGTTGTCATAGAGACTTAAGCAAGGGCGAACTCCGGTTTCCCGCTGCGTTATTGTGTGAGCACAGCCCATACCGCTGGCCGTGCGGTCTAAGGCGTAGATCTGCAGCCACTCGATTCCTGGGATCGCGGGTTCGAATCTCGAAGAAAGCATGGATGTTCGTCTCTTGTGTTTGTCGTGTGTTGTGTATGTAGCGGCCTGTGCGATGGACTGATTACTCGATCAAGAGCCCTTTCGAGTGTTTATGTCTAATTGTGACCTTGTGAGCTAGCAGCCTCAACAATGATGCGGCCTAGGCCCTAGTTGGGCTGTGGCGTCACTGAAGTAAAGCGTGATCAACATGTTGAGTGCTGTTACAGAACATTATGTTGGCAATTGGAGTAGTGTTCCGGTAACTGAAATTATAGCACATATTGCTGTCTACCACAACAAAGTTGTGTTAGTTTCGTCTATATATATGCTGCACGTTTCGGTCGTGCTGACCGTCCTCATATATATATATATGTTTTAAATTCGTGTGATCTGACAACTTGTACAGTACAAGCCGTAGTAGCCTTCATGTAGCATTAAAAGGTAAACAGTTTTATATTACTCGTGTGTGGTTTCCTTATTTTGTTCTCCTGTTGTGTCTGAAATTTGTTAAAATCATTATTTTAGATCGAGTACATAAGGTAACAAAGTACTCGAGCTGAAAGAATTATTTTAACAACTTCTGGGCACAACAGGACACACAATTAAGAAACCATACACGACAAATATAAAAACGTTTTCATTTTAACGCTACATAAATATTATTATGGCTTGTACAATATTTGAGACCTCACACATTTAATATATATATATATAAGGATGGAGAAGATCAGTTGGACCAATCGTGTGAGAAATGAAGAAGTATTACTTAGAATCAAGGAGCAGAGGAATATCCTACATGAAATAAGTAAACGGAAGGCTAACTGGATTGGTCACATTTTGCGCTTAAACTGCATTCTATAACAGGTTATTGAAGGAAAGATAAAAGGGGGGATCGAAGTGACAAGAAGACGTAGGAAGCTACTGGATACCTTAAGGAAAGGAGAGGATACTCTCATTTGAAGGAGGAAACTCTATATCGCACTATGTGGAGAGCTCGCTTTGGAAGAGGCTTTGGACCTGTCGTAAGACAGACTACTAAATGAATGAATGTATATAATACACGAATTTTATTTTTTGCTTTAAAGTATTGTATTTCAACGCCTGAGGACGGTCAGCACGACCGAAACTTGTAGCATATATTGATGAAACTAATACGACTTTGTTGTGGTTTACGTATGTCAGTTTTAATATGATATACCACAACGGGATGAATTTCACAAAAATTGAAATGATATTCCATTCGTCCGAATTGGATCTCAGGGCGGAAAGAATAGTGGTTCCATGTTATATAAAATAAACGTACCCACGGAAACTGTGTTGCTTGGAACACACAAAAAACTTTTCACGCAGTTAAGCTGTAGAGTGCAAACAAGTGGTGTAGAGTGTAGTGCGACTAAAGTCACGGTCTTTAGCTTTAAGACCCGTCGCACACCACCACTGTATCACAGATTCGTTAAGACATTAACGTCTCATATTATTAAAGTTAAAGTAGGTCTATATCTTAACACAACATACGCTATTAGATTTTCTAGACGTTTCGAACTTTCCTTAGATATACATAACGAGAAACTTTCAACCGTTAAAGCGTATTAACGGGTCTGATGAGACTTCTTTCAAATCGTGTACAATTTCAATTTAACCGGTAGTTAGCAGAATTCCGAATTTGTGTAATAGTGCAAATCGCGTTTTTATTCCTGTATTTTATTTCTCGTTTCTGGCCCATCGGCCGTGGAGCTTTGCGCAACTTCTGTGCTGCTTATGTTTAACGACGTATTCGGTGCTTTAAACCTCCCGCAGAAAATTTCACAAGTTCGTGCAGAAAGTACAACGTACATCATGTACATTGAACAATACTGTGGAAGTCTGTGACCAAATCACCCTTCTCATCCTTTACTATATTTTACACTGCTAACCCTTCTTAAAATGATTGATCCCCCTGTAAAGGTCTCTGATATTTTTTATCTTACTCTTAGTTTCAAGTTCATCAATTTTATCACTCAGATATTCCTTCTTTTTGTTCCTGAAATGTCTTTCGTCTTACATTGTTTTGATTATCTACATTGCTTTGTTTTGATTTATGTAACCGCTGCATTTTAGCCTGCTTCCTTTGATTTAAAAAAACCTAAACATTTTTATATCAAGCTATGGTTTATGCTGCTTCAATTCGTACAGACCTAGACCCTCTTTAGCCGAGGGTTTGATATTCTCTTTAATGTTCCCCCAAGCCATCTGTCTGTCTTCGTTATCACTTACGTTTTCCAAAGCTGCATACCTGTTTGTGATCTCAATCTGATACTGTTTTCTAACCTCCAGCTCATCTTGCTTACTGAGATTAAATCTTTCCACATCAAACTTCTGTGCTTCTTGTTTACTTACTGCCAGTCTTTCCCTAACTGTTAGAACCACAAGATAGTGATCCGTGTCACAGTCAGCTCCCCTGAAGGATTGTACGTCAAGTTTAAATGAATGCCATCCCCTGTCTATCAATATGTGACCAATCTGGTTGCAGGTTTTTCCATCAGGAGAGGACCAAGTGTACTATTGAATGTTTTAGTGCGGGAACATCGCGCTCTTCACAACTAGATTTTTTGATATGGCAAAGTTCACAATTCTAACACCATTATAATTACTAACCCGATGTAGACTCTCATTCCCAATTGTCGGTTTGAAACTATTCTCCCTCCCCCCTTTTGCATTAAAATCTCCTAACCGAATTTTCATATGGTATCTAGGAAAATGATCGAAACCTTCTCTAATTCCTCATAAAAACTATCTTTTAAATTATCACTTTTCTCCCCACTTGGTGCATGCATATTCAAAACCATAATATTACACCAGCGACCTCTCAGAACTATATATGACATCCTATCGCTAACAAACTCTACACGCCACACCGTATTGTTAAAAAATGTCGACTCTAAACAGTTCGTCTTCTGGAGTTCATAATTACAAATACAAAACGTTACAAAGCATCCATAAGCGACGCCTCTTGACCCTGCTCGTGCTGATTTCTCTCGCTGGCATGGCACAGGCTTCTGCATACGTTGTTTATAACATGTCTTGGACTGCGGCCCAGTAATTTTATAGTGGAAAGTTTCTGCATGTCGGAAATATTTTTGGAAGAAGTGCGACTGGTAAGGAATGCAGCAGTGCGTATGCTAGGTTATACTGAGTTTTGCCGTGTAACTGCTTGTGCGCATATTTGCATAAAGAAAGATTATGAAATAATCTTCAATCTTCGGAAGGAAGTAGAAGTGTGGAATAAATTATATAGAACAACAAGCGTATTTAGTTGTCACAGCATCTGTTAAGTCTCAAAATTACGATACACATACACATTGCCTCTGTATGTTTAATATGTGTAATTTGAGGCGCGTAGTTAAATTACCTAAAAGGTGAATGTGAAGTTCACCCCGGAAGGTTCATGTTGACCCAGGGAAGGGGGAGGTGTAGAGGTGTATCTCTGCTACTTTTTATTAACCTCGGCGCTCGACGGGGGCGGTTGGCAAACGCCACGCCCCGGCCGCTTTACCCACGGGAAAGATACTGTACCCATTGGGTAGGACGTTGGGTGGGCCCCAGGGTCGGTTTGGACGGTTGCGAAAAATCTCGCCCAGCTACTGTATTCGATCCCCAGACCGTCCAGCCCGGATCGCGTTGCTATACTGACTACGCTGTACCTGCCCACAGACAAACTACCGGCGTTTGCGGTGTTAAAATCTGTGACGAAGTCGAGTAGATGGTTAGGTACGTACACTGCGCTACAACTGCGTAGGCCTTGGGTTGATAAATGTGAGTCTGGGTAGCCATAAATAAGTGTTTTATAGAATAAGCTGATTCTAGTGGCCATGTCGTTCAGGGCGAATGCAATCTTAAAATAGATCGAATGCAAAGATAGTATACTTGAATCCGTTATAGGTCGTGGGTGTTTGTGTTCATTCCAAATGACCGTCAGCTCTTGCTCCTGACCGCTGTGGGGAGATTCCGGTCTTGTGTCATAGTTAACGAATCTTGGCACGTTATTCCTACGAATGAGCAATTCCTGCCAGAAATCCGGATAGAAACGCTCCTTTACAATGGATAGTTAAAATAGACGTTGCTACAGACATCCACATCTGAATTAAAATTGTTATTGAAATGTGTCATTTTTATAGAGTACTGAGCTGAATGAAATCAAGATCTTAGAATTTAGAGTAACGTGTTTTCATTTTAAGGGCTCTTGAATGATTGTTAATGACAAGCTTCAATGTAAGCTGTGGATTCTGTTCAAAACACACGTAATTGAACCAGTTAATTACAAAAGGGAACATGTCCGTGTTAGAAGCCTACGACAGTGTTTCGTTTTTCAAGTAACTGAGTTACGTTTCTGTGAAAAACAAAAGTAAACAGGAAAACGAACCTTCGCCGCTGCAAATGCTTGCCCCACTCTAACAACACAGTGTGGGCGTTATCTTACATGTGGAATACAACGGGGCCGCTGTTCTGCCAGCGAGGGATGTTCTTCCGCCCTATAGCCACGAACAGTTGCTGTGCGTGGTTCCTGCTGGCATATTCCGTGAAGGCAGTGACGTTTAATTCCAATAGTAGTCTAGCAGACCGTATTTATTGTTTTCATTTTGAGACAGCTGGAGCAGCGATGAAGAACCTGGAAGAAAGGGAGGGTTGTTTATTGCCACAGAATTGAGAAGTAAATAAAGAACCAAGAACTCACTGACTTGTCATGTATTCAGTACTCATGTCATCATGGATTCTCACTCACAGACATGCGCACTTTGCTTGCTGTCATTCTTACTACTTGCATTGTTTAACGATGCTGTATCAGTTACACCTGTTGTAAAGATTCGAGTGAGAAACGACAGTATTGCGCATTTTCAGCCTGATCCATATATGCAAATCCATTTCCAGTTTTCGTTTTATTTACTTGGACATTTCGTTGCTTAACAGACATTAAAAATGACCTCGTCATGTTTGTAAATTGCAGTGAGTAATCGGATCATAGTACAAACGTATGCTTTGTTCGACATCAATGTGCATACCGCCCTGAAAAATATTTCCTTAACTGTAATAGCTATTTTAGGTAGGTACCCGTAATTGCGATTTAAAAATGCTGATTTGTTTGTCCTGGTCATTCTGTACCAGTCATTATTTCTCAGGCGTAAAAATATAGAGCTGAAAATGTGAAGCAAAGTATCCTCCCAGAGCAAGAGAAGTGCTGGTAATGTAGGCCTAAAACAAGCACCAGTTCTAGATTGCTGTGGGTCAACGTTTCGACTCTTTCGGAATTCTGAAGTTATTTTGTACTAGCTGAAGGCCTGTTAATATTTCTACCGTACTGCCATTTGATTTTAATACGTTGTTCAAATCTCGTAATTACTGCAATTGAGCCTTGCGCTATTTAGTAAAATTGTTCCACGGGAAAGGTTGTTTACGGACGAATATAATGGGTAGAAGAGACGGTGTATAGGAACTTATCTGGAAAGAGGATATCGTGGCCTATTTCAAGGTACTGTCCCTGAATTTTCCTGGATATGCGGAGGAACACCACGAAAAACGTGTTAGGATCACCGAGTTCAGGGCTGAGAGTGTAGACTGGGATTTCTCGAATGCGAGTCGCGAGTGCTCACACAATACTGCGATGTTTAGTGCCATGATTTATCAATTCAGTTTGAATAAACGCGTTTAACTGAGAAGTTCTAAACGCGTTAGAAAATAAAATATTTCGAGGAATGCTGTCTGCATTTGAAGCCATATCACAGTCCAGTGATTCCGAAGAATGCGCTGAGTTCCAATTTATTTCCGCTTAGTGATTTTCAGCTACAAATGGATTATTCCTAGTGGCTTCTAGGAATATAGCTAACAACATTTTGCTCAGCAAATAAAAGTAAATTCAGCATCACTTACGATGTGCACTATAAACCTGCTGAGAGAATTACATAAACGGCCAAGTCTTCTGTGATTTCTAGAGTAGAGCAACTGCGGTTCCGACCCGAGTCAGCTGTCTGATCTGATATTTTCATGGCTTTCAAGTTTAAAATAATATCGGCATTGTATATACTTAAAACAGCCTAACGACCGCTTCCTTCCCCGTTCCTTCCTAATCGTCCTTAGAACTCCCTTTTTCCATTGTATTAGGGCCTAATCTTAGTGAATTATACAGTATCATAAAGTGTCAAATCGCAGCTTCTGTATAATTAGTATAAGCAAACTGTACGCGTTCGTTGAATAGTAGCACGAGTGCAAAAGACTACTATATGAAAACGAAACAAACTAGGAGTAGTGGACTTCAAAGATTACAAACGTCAAAGCATGACAGCGTACAATTTTTAATCGTGCAGTTGAGTTTTCGGTTTATGGCCTTTTTAGGGGCATGTCATAACGAAGAAAATAGGTCCTGTTCGCTTTGATATGTTTAAGTTTCCGTTCGTACGCGCTGTCAGACGCCACGTAAGAGGAATATTATAGTGTGGTAAAACGTGTGAAGCTGCTCAACCGTACGCCTGAGCGAACTGCATGAAAGTAACTCTGAGGACATAAATGAATATGCCCGTAGTCAACTTACTTATTCTGTCCTGTCAGAGTTTTCTATCCTAAATGCCGTTTCTAGTTCACATAGCAGAGTAGAGGTTGCGTTTCATGGAATTTTTTTAGATAGTCTTTTCGGTAGGGTACCTTGGGTTGTAGTATAAGCCCTTTGAAAAGCGCCTGTCTTTCCCATTACTTAGCACACCTGACCGGATATGGACGCTTGATACAAGTGTTTGAACCTCCAAAATGACCGCTGTAATGAGGGTAAGCACTAACTTATTTTAAATTTTTCCGAATCGCATGTTGCATGAAGTGAAGAAGGTAGGTGTAAAATATCTAATCGTACGCCTAAATGAATGAAAGTTTAGATGGATCATTACATTGGCTACATAGGCCTGTGAACGGTTAAAAGATGGATCATTACATTGGCTACATAGGCCTGTGAACGGTTAAAACGAGGATTGAAACCTTATCTAATAATCGAAATGAGAACATGGATATTTCTGTGTCTCCTACAAGATGTTATGATTGGGCGAGTTAATAAGCCTCAGTTATTTTGGAAGTGACACGTGCAAAAGAGTCATAATAACAGAGGGCAAAAGGAAACTGAAGACACGAGATTTAGTAGACCGCTGCTGGGAGGTACTTTAATACATAGATTACATAACGAAAAATACACACTGTAGCTGACGACATTTAGAAATCCCACTTATGCTGCAGACAAACTGGGGCCTTAAGAGGCAGCCGGAATGCAAGAAAGTATACTACTACTACTCCATGGCTCTACAGTCCTTGTAGGACCTTGGCCTCCTTCACGACCATCTTCCAGTCGTCAATTCTGTGTGCACGTATCCTCCAGTTTGTGACACCCATCCTCCTCAAATCCTCCCTCACGTCGTCCATCCACCTTAACCTTGGTCTTCCTACACTCCTACTTCCTTCTGGAGTGTTCTGATATTACCACTTTACCACCCTTTCCTCACTCATCCTCTCCACATGTCCCAGCCGTCTCAATCTTCATTTTTTTTATTTCTGTTACTATGTCCAATTCTCCATATAATTGCCTCACTTCTTCATTTGTTCTGCTCCTCCAGTTTCCTGCTACACATATTGGACCAAATATTTTTCTCAGCACTGGCAAGAAAGTGTGGTCTCCAGAACATCTTACGCGTGCTTATGGAGGAAAAAGATAACATAGGAAGACTTGGGAATAGATGGAATGGAATGGAATAGAATAGAATGGAATTGAATCGTAAATGAGTTCCAGCCTTTTGGGTCCCGATGCACGTAGGTCTTTTTGACAGGCCCTTTAGACCCCCATATCGGACATCCAAGTCACGGGAGCCCTGCTCCTTTACTAAGGTTCCAGATTACCCCCAGACTTAGACTTTTAACATCCAATGGATCCAAAAAAGAGGACCCCATATATACGTGTCTGAGTGAAGCCAAGGCCTCACACTTACTCAAGACATGAGCTGAGGTTTCCTCCTTTGCTCCACACCTCCTACATAAGGGACTGTCGATCAGCCCCATTATGTGGAGATGTCTTCTCAGGGTGTTATGTCCAGGAAGGAGGCCGGTAACAACCGTGGATTGTATCCTGTTAAAGGACAGTAGCCTAGTGTTAACAGTCGGAATAGGGCCCCAAATCAATTTTCGAGCTTGTCCCTGTGTACTGATAAGACCCCCACCACATTGCCTTATGCTGATTGTCATTCCAGCGTTTTATCTTTTTTTCTTCTATTCTGCCTAGAGACCCCCAGGGCCGGTTCCGGCCCAGCAGACTGGTGAACAGTTCCCTTCCTTGCGACCTCATTGCCAATTTCATTTCCACGTACCCCAGTATGTCCGGGGACCCAAAAGAGTCCCATAGAATGCCGGGTGGAAATGTCGTTCAACGCCTTTTAGCACTGTTGTACCAATGGGGACGGTATTTTGGCAGCCTGCAGGGCTTTCAAAGCCGCCTGACTGTCAGAGCAAATGCTAACATATTCCTGTGGTTTAACGTCCGTGTGAATTTCATATTCACAGGCCCAGATAACAATTTCTTGGCCTGAAAAACTGTAGCATATTTTCCTAGAGAGATACTGAGCGTTGTTCCCGAAGATTGTCCATAGACTCCGGCCCCGGTTCCCCCCTTGTCCTGGACCCATCTGTATACAAGACGAACCCCTTACCTGCGGGAGGAGTCCCAGGTCTTCTGCTCCACTCGTCGCTAGTGAACATAGTAACCCTGTACTTGGGTTCGAAATTAAATGCTGGCCTCATAACATCGATCCTCATATTAAATATGGGATCCGACTTCTGAAGCCGCATCAATATACTGCTATGCCCTCAACTGGGGTGAAGGTAGGACCAACATCTCAGACTCCAGAGTCGATGTGCTGCTGATCTTGCCTCACCCTGAACCACTAAATCAAGTGGAGGGAGGCTAGTGAGTGCCTCCATAGCACCCGTAGGAGTAGTGCGTATCGCCCTCGTTATCTCTAGCCATACTAGTCTTTGTATCATGCATTTTTTGGCACTAGCCATTTGACAGCCGGGCCACCAAACTACAGATACAAAGGCGATGGATGTTCGAATGATAGAGACGTAGAGCCACTAGAGCACCTTGGGCATCAGGCCCCACACCGTATCATAGGCCCTCCTACAGGCCCACGTGGGATTAGATGGAAATAAAATTTTAACTTTCGAACTATGAATGGGCTTCAAGCACCCAATCCTTTGCAGGTATAAGGAGAAATATATTTTGATTTTCACTGTGAAGTATGTCAGTCTTGTCAAATTAGTCTCTAACGGAGCCTCGAAAGTTCTATAATAGAAGTGTAGGCAGTGAAATTAAACTCCAGCACTTAATCGTTTTTGCCGGATCCTGTAAATTTAGCGCTAGCCTTCAGGATAATTAGAAGCAAATAAAGTTAGCAAGTAAGGAAACTAGTTTACTGAGAGCAACTTCTTTCATTGAAATGACTGAAAAATCTGGTCAGAACTTCGTTCCTATGGTTGTTTGACGATAAGCATAAATGAACATTTGGTGCTTAATATCGTTTGCCTGTGATGTCATGTAGTGCCAACACCACGTATTGCTTACTTGCATTCATTGGAACACGCGTGCACATGTGTTGTGGATACAGATGTGTTTCGTACTGCTACATAAAATACCTTGATTGTATGTTTATCTCATTCAGCTGCAGCTGTAACCATTAAACTGTTTTGTTTTGTTCATATGGCGTTTACAGGTTGATTTCGTCCTGAATCCACAGAACGTATGAGCAGCAAATTCCGAAAGTTGCTTCTGGTTGTAAACTCTAAGCAAGTTTTTCTTAAAAAAGCATTACAAAATTCTGTTCTTGCCCTTTCTTATTTTACAGCCCGATGTTGAAGTCCTTTCGATCCAGCTGGCTAGGCTAACGATATACTGAGCTATATGACTGAAAATTATCCACTTAATTTCCATTAAATGAAAGTAAGTTCATTCTTTAGCTCTTTACTGCAGTGTCGGTAACAGTACGGTAAATTCATTGTGTGTCACGACCTTCATTCAGTACATTTCTACATCACAATATTTATTTCAACAACTGCACTACAATAAAAAGACAGTAGTTTTATGCATATGTGATATTCCTCCTGCATGTTTCGCGCTACGTTGTCCATCTTCAGAGAGCTGGAGCATATTCCTCCGAAACGTCGATATCAACCCATATTCCTGCACGGAGTCAAAAGCCAGAAACTGTTTTATATTCGTGGTTCCGTGCATCTTAATTATAGGTTGAAGAAACCCAACGAGATGCAACTGTATGCAGATATTTATTTGCTGCTAAATTGCTCTACATGTTTCGGGGGTCCATCGCGCCCATTATCAGGAGTACATGGAACTGTAGTTGCAGCCTCTGGTACAGATCGTACTATCTGGTGAGCAAGCTTCCTTAAACGTGACCAAATAAGGAGTCCTGATGATGGGCGCGGTGGACGTCCGAAACATGTAGAGTAATTTAGCAGTAAATATCTGCATACTGTTGCATCTCGTTGGATTTCTTCGACTCAGAAACTGTTATCTGCCTACTGCAATAGCTGCATACCTTGATATCATGGGTGAAGACTGCAGGCTTTAAGCTTCATAATTTTGAATAGTAGAGCAACGTAGGTATCTGAACCGTCATTTGTTGTCTGTCGAACACTCGCGGAGATCGTAGACCTACGTAAACGAAGCTTCCTCTTGCTTGAGGTGTATGAACCGATATGTACGTAAATAAATGAATCGTACTGATGCAAAAGGTTTGATATTTGTGTGTCCGTGCATCGTTAGTATGATTTAATTACAACCAACAAGATGCAACTGTTTTTGGTTTATTTATTTTTAAATGCTCTACATGTTTCGGGTGGCTCCTCCACCCATCATCAGGTGCACATAACTGTACACACAGCTTGAGGTATTGTTACCTGTAATGGTGAATGTAAGTATATTTATATAAATGTAACTATTTATATTTACCATTACAAGTGACAGTACCTCAAGCTGAATGTACAGTTATGTGCTCCTGATGATGGGTGGAGGAGCCACCCGGAACATGTAGAGCCTTTAGAAATAAATAAACCAAAAATAGTTGCATCTTGTTGGTTGTAATTAAAAAATCATGCTAACGATGCAAAAGGCTTATTTATTTTTCCGCAAATGTGTATTGTATTGTCTTCAACTATTCAGCCATACAGCCTACATGTAGATTGAAGTGTTCTCTGTAACTCCCACCGGCAATGCTGGAGATAATGGCACCCGAGAATGCCCTGTAATCCCGTATCTTCTTTTTGGCCCTGGAGCCTTAAACCCCTATAATGTTCGGTTGTAGACATTTTCTGAAGTATTCATAAATGTGGTAAAACTCCTTGTTCTGGGGGTACGATCGTTGCAAGGCATCACATGTGGCAACGCAGGCGAGTTAACAAAGCGGTAAGGAAACCAAAATAAATAAACCGGATCTTGTATTCATGTTTGATGTGTCGAAGCTGACTGTGCCTATTGACTCTCCCTGTTCCATTAGCTTTCTGCGAAACAATTTTCTGCATGCAGTTGATCGTGGCAGATAGGACATCCTAGAGCAAAATGTTCATTAACCAGGAATATGTCGTGGTTGTCGTCCGTGGGTGGCGCTTCCATTGAATGAAACCGAAACTGTCCACCCGTCAATTTATTGTCAATGTGAACAGAGTTTCTGTTTATTTGTTGCATGTGAGCAGAGAAAGGAACTTCGTTCGTGCATTCGCGTAGGGCTGGTGAGTGAAATGAAGGAGGATGAAATCGAAATGTACGTAGCAGGTACAGAGGCGATGAGAACTGCGGGACTTGAGGGAACAAGGCCTTTTGGTAGGATAGTATTAAAATGAATATTTAAGGAACAGGATGTAGCAATGTGGACTGGATTAGTCCGGACACGGTCCATTGGCGGGCGTTTGTGAACACGGTAGTGAACCTTTGGGCTGCATAAAAGGTGGGGAGTTTCCTAATTGAGCGACTGCTGTTTTCATGAACGTTTGCCTTTTGGGGCCCAAGATGATATGTCTGGGGCAAAGAAGATGATAAGAATTATCCTAAACCTTGAATACGTCTTGCAGATGCTTCGTAATTAAAGGCTGGGTTCCATTGTTTCTGTGGAATTAAAACACGTCGTATAACGAAACAATGCCCCTGAAGAGTGTTAATTTACAACCGTAGGTCTTCTTCTGCACGTTCTGCAGTGCGTATAGGAGACTGAGAAAGAAAGAAAAAAGATTTTGCAATCATTTCAGCCCTGGCCTGAATTGTGGGCCTGTGAAGATACATAACGACTATGTAATGACATGCGTAGATGTTTCGGAAGACAGAGACGGGAAATTCTGAGGAGGTGACATTGGCAGATGTCACGGTTAACGAATACAAAATGACACGTATGTGAACTATCAGCTTGTGATTATCAACGTCCGCTGTTTTTGTTGGAACGACGTGACGGTCGTATCCAAAACAAATGTTTTACAGTGACGTAAGTGGCGTACAGTAAACAGAGGTCCAGCCCGACATCCGACTGCGTTCTCGGATAGTTGGAAATATCAAGACCTTCCGAGCGTTGGACTGCCGACTGATGACTGTCAACGTATGGTCCTGCATTTTTGCATTTTGGCACGCGTTGAAGTGTGTCATGTAACACTGACGGTTATTCTCGAAAATGAAGTACGTTTCTGGACGTAAAAGCTTCGAATTCTATAGCTTCCATGTTGTTGGTTTCTTACTGAACTAAATTACGGTGACTTATTATTCAACACTGTGTCAGGATTTGTTGGCACGCGGGATGTCGAAATCTCACGTGGGGCAAGCTCAGATCATTTCTCTCTTCACAGTTGGCGATGTTGTTTTACTTGCTTTGATGTAACGGTTTTAAACAAATAACTTCGAGTTAATTTCCACTAGTATGCTGCCCATACCAGAGTGACAGACGCGTACACACACGCATTTGTGTTGTGTAAGCTCCATTAGCCCATTTGCTCTTTTAACCCTAGGAGATATTATGCACAGACTGAGAGAGCATAGTTAACCGACTCATCCACAGCTCATTATCATCTGATAGCCAGTCAAGGGATTTGAATATTATCAAAGAAACCCGTTATTCGAATATAATTTGAGCCAGGTTAATCCAGTTTATTGAGTTCTCGAAGAACCGCTTTGATATTCTCCTTTCGTTTACGCCTCTGTCTCTTAATCGGCCCTTTCCACGAACAAATTCAACACAAAATTGTATTTATCGCTTGTACCCCAATGTCTGCTACTGCTACACCTGCGTCCACTAATAATTTTCTGCCAAGCGATGTAACTGTTGTGTTCGGGGAACAAGGGTTGTGGAATTACGCGTTCTGTCACGTGAAACTCTCATTACGACGACGAAAACAACGATGCTTTTGTTGCACTTCCGTACTGCGACTGCAGTAACTAATGCTTTGCATCCGGTATGCGGACCCTGGCTGAGAAACTACACTGACGAGCTGGTACTGGAGACGTTGTTTTTATTTATGTCACAGTACACTGGTGCGGTTTTTCTGTTATGATATACAAGTAGGTTGTTTGGCCTTGTACGTATTATCCTCTTACTTGAGTTGGACTGTCGAGCGGCATGCTTCCGCAACGACAGCGGGGGTTTTACCCGATCTATTCTCACGGACTGTTTACGCTTTTGCCCCACACGTAGTCATCCCAACGCTTTCATGTCGGGGGGTTCTGGGCAGTTCCGTATTAACGTCTGCTTTCCTTCTTAGGGACACTTGCAGTTCGTAGATCTTGTGTTGTTAATTGTAAACGAGTTACTTCATAATGAAAATAGCAATTAACTGGTACGTTACCCCTGGTGGGCCCATGCGTAATTATTCATAGCATCCAGTGGTGTGCGAATAAGAACGTATACAGACTATTATATTACTTTGCCTTTTCGGGAATAATTTGTTAATTAGGCACATAGATTCTGCCTGCATTTAATTTCTTGTGTGGAATTTCGAAGTTTCGCACCGTCGCCTTGTTTGTTACTTAACTTATAAGTAATATATTGTGCGTAATTTGTAGGGATATTTTAAACCTTTCTGCATACAAAATGCCTTAGGCTTGCTTGTCCATACTTCTTCGTTGTGTACGTTATAATGCAGAGTATTAAACAGTTACAGCACACCAACGAAGATACGTCGGTATACAATCGCATTTCAAAAGTGGCTGTTATTATAGAACGAGCAGTGTGCATTCTACGCCATTTGCGAAGTGGAGAGGATGGTTACCAAATCGCAAGAGCACAAATAGTGAAAACTTACAAGCAGACTACGTGCAATGATATCATACCACATGAAGACAGGTGTAACGATAATACGGTCTTAGGCAGTAATAGTGAAAGACACATCGATTACTTAATTAATAATCAAAGGTATTAAGGACGTTTACTGTACTTAGTTAATTGAACCCGACATCTAAATAGTCAGTTTGGTTTACCAAATAATTGTAAATGGTTTTAATTAAGACATTGTAATTGTAAATGGTTTTAATTAAGACGGGTTCGAAGTGTTGTAAAGTACATGGTACGGATGGTACAAATTCGTAGTTGGAATAGAAGCTGGGCGGTTATAATGCTGAGTATCTATAGCTGCAAATGTAAACGTAAAATTTGTCCCTTTCCGCGCCATGGAGGCATATGTGTGTGTTCCACTCATTTAGACCTTGGCGCTGTATGGCAAGTGAGTGAGCACCTTCACGCCCTTTCGCTTTACCCCCGGATAGTCCCTAGTGCTGAAGGGGCACTTAGCAGAAGGAAACATTTTCATGCCACTGCCGGGAATAGAACCACCAGTCCTCGGGTGTCCAGCCGATAGCCTACGCACTGTACCGACTACGTTGATGTAGAATTACACGATAGTTTATAGGCTGTATTATGGATCAGTGCGATTGAAAATTGGAATTCGCCAGCAGTTCTGGCGAATGTCTCTAATGTGGAATTTATAAATTAAAGTCTGTCAAACATTCTAGAGGCTGATACTAGATCACGGACGGTAGGCATTCCTTCCACCCTTTTCCCTTTGTACGTGATAAAGAATGCGTAAAAGAGAGATGCAGAATTTACGATAAATTTAAAACTTAACGATGTGTTCAAACGTGGAGAAAGCAGGAAGAATAATTGTGTACGTGATCTTACGGATACGAGTATTTTGTTGGATAACTGAAGAAGTGTGAGAACCTAGTGTGATTACAAATGCCCTGAAGTGTAGTTGTTCAGTTTCTTGTACTTTCATCATTTACAATTTCACTTAGACCTATCAATGGTGTGCCCTGGAAAGACTTCCAGAGCTAATATATTAGCTCAGACGAGAAAGATGGTGTACGTTGTGAACATCAAGTGGCACAGCGCTTTATAACTGCGCATTTCGTACGACATTTTTTGTTCCACACATCACGTGTAAACACGTGTAGATAAATAGACGCGTCAGCACAGGTATGTGACAGAAAAGGAGCTGATACACATGGAAGTGTTTATTATTCATGTTTGAGAATGTGTACACTTTACAAGCACGTTTTCCTTTTGTGCTATGGTTTATCTAACGATTATGTGTGAACCGCTGAAGTTACGCAGTGGCGACCGATGTAGTGGTGTAAGCTCGCATCCTACAGTTAATTCGAAAGGATTCGGGAAACCGCGGCCATGTCCGATTTATTTTGAGCAATTTACCGGATTTCTCTGGAGTGACTGAGAAAAATCACGTAAACCTCAGGCAAACAGATATTCTTATTGAGATTGGAACCCGAGACCTCTTTAATACAGTTTGGTGTTCTGTATTTTATTCATATGGGAATAAAAATACCAATAACACAAGAATATGATGATACAGTAGCTTCTGAAAATAAGAGGTTGATGCGGGGATTAGAAAACCGTATGAGTATTATCCTGCAACGTGAGCTCGTGAAGAATGTATTTATTCTTATAATAAAACCAACTAGATGCACTAATTTCTCAAATTTATTTTTGGGATAAAATTCTAAATGTTTCGGACAGTTCCTTTGACCCTCATCAGGAGTTTTTCACTGTACACACAGCATCGGTATATGTCATACAGCTTGCGAGCAGGATCAGGACAGAAAGATTTCCGTCCTGATCCTGCTCGCAAGCTGTCAGCAAAAATGTGTGACATATACCGGAAAAACTCATGATGATGGACAAAGGAACTGTCCGAAAGATGTAGTTTTATCCCAAAAATAAATTTGAGAAATTAGTGCATCTAGTTAGTTTTATTATAAGAATTCATCATTATGCACGGTCACCTGAGCGTCAAACAACAATTATTTACTGTTATATTCAGTTATTTGTATGAAATGTTAATACTAACTGCGAATGTTATCGAGGAAAATGAGCCGGTTTTGATATTAGAGTATCGACGTGTTAATGGGAATCTCCTGAAACATTAGTTTGTGAACCACAGAATCTACTCTCGTTTTCTTCTTGTTGCAAAAGGTCCCCTATGCAAATTGTGGAAATGCCAAGTAGCCTACACATCGAGAAGTGACTTCAGTGCAGAACTGTTCTCTCTTTCAGTAGTAATTTCTTTGGGCGGTTACCTGTAGGATTATAACGATTTTAATGAATAGAAGAAATTCTGGTCCGTTGCACAGTTAACTACAGTTCTGCAAATGTGGGAAGTAAACATCGAGGTTCTAAGACGGTATTTCCATGTCCGACAATTTAGTATTTTATGTTGGTGTTCCATAAAGTAACAGTACCCATAGTGAAACTTTAGACGTTCTCGTCAGTAGCATATCGGAGTGTGTAGAAGGACTCCATGATCAGCCAAAGATCTGACCTTAAGACGGATCCACGTGCCTAAAGTTTACCGACCTCAGATGTTTTAAATTCTTAATCTTATTCACGATTCTGGTTCAGACTCATGAAGTATTTCTTCATCGGACTTGTGAAGGTTCATATCTGTAGAGCGTTGCACAGATTTATTCTCGGTTTTCTTTAGACGGGCATTCTTAAAGGTGCTGAATTTTCTGGTACTCGCACTGCTTCATTGCTGTTGTCAGTGCTGTTTGAACCAGTGGTTTGGTATTCGAGGGGTGCTCTACCAGTTTAGAATTCTGTCCAGGATTTTTTTTTTTGACTAACGCTTTGCTTGGCTTCCTCACTTGTCCAGGGAAATTTCCATTATAGGCCAAAGTCCTCCTTTCTCCACCTCACACTTCACAATTCATAATTCACGGTCATCTTACCGTACCTAATTCAACGCTGTATAAACGGAACGTTTGATACAGCTTCATAAAGTAACAATAAACGATGCAAAAATAACCTACCGCTGGTCTTTTAAATGCCAGGGTGACCAAATAAATACAAATTTTTAAGAGCTTTTTTTTTATCAGGGTGGGCCTGTGAATAATGCTTTAATTTTTCCACCAAGCCAGCCCGCGTGTAAGACAAAGCCCACCTCCTCCGTGACTAAGTACCACCCCATGGATAGTCAAACGGGGAATGGAGATGAAGCTCCACGAATTCTTAACCTCGGATCTAGGTAGAAATGAATGGTCAGGCTTATGCTCCTGTCGCTTGATGTTTAGTGAAAGTTACCTCTGAACGCAATGGGTAGGAAGGAGGCTGGTTGGGCCTGAGTGTGGTAGTAGAGAAAAAATCCTCTCGCAGACGAGAAACGAAGTCGGTAGTCGAGACCATAGCCAGTCTCTTTTCGGACTGAGCCATCTCATCTCCAGACGAATCCAACTTCATTTGACAATTTAGAACGGCAGATCGTAGTTTGGAATTACATCTGTAAGCTCTATCAGTCTCCATTATTTTCCTCGTAAATATCAGAACATCATTACTTAAGAACAATTAGGTAAATGATCAAGACTTAGAGACCCATTGTGACAATTTCTGTGTCGTAAATGCATTCTTAATTGTTGCGATGGGCAGCACACTTACGAAGAATGGGCAATAGTGAAATACCCCGAAGAATCACAGACTCAGAACTCGAAGAAAGCAGGAGAGTGGGGGAGACGTAAACTTCGGTGGATGTATGGTGTGGTGGGAGATTTAGGGAAGCTGGGGATCCAAAGACGGTAGATGGTCCCAGGGACAGACAGTCGTGGAAGAGGGTTCTGCGGGAAGTCGAGGTTCATCGTGGGCTGTAGCGCTACTGATGAAACGTATAAGAACATACCAGTTGTAGCATAAGTAAAATGTTTGGCTGTGATGTTCACATTTCCGCTGCCAGGTACCACCCACAAGTTCAGTGACGTTAACCGTGGCGTGAGCACGAGTTAGTGGGTTCTTAGTACAGGTGTAGTCTGTTACGTAGTACGTAATGTGATCACGACTAAACTCCACCTGCTTGTGTTTGTTCGTAATGGTGTTGCTTGCCTGCTCTTTTATTATGGTTTGCTGCAAAACAGTGACGCTTAAACCAGAGCTCCTTGCCCTCCCGAATATGGAATTTACTTAGCTAGAGCGTTTAATTGGCCTCGATGTTCGTAACATGTCAAGAAAGGAAGCATTCAACCGTACATTTGGACTGTATTTACAATGAGAATGTCCCAGTGATACCACAGTGCGTCTTGAAATAGTTGTTAAAATACGAAAAAGGGTAAGTCACGTCCCGCGGCACTGTACACGTTTGTTGAAAGAATTTCTCAAATTGTAACTGTTACAGGCACGTTAGTCTTTTAACTCTTTATCCTGGCCGTTGCGTTCTTTTCTTTTCGTACCCGCTTTTTTAACAAGTAAATTTCCGTCAGTGCATTTAGCCGGTACTGTGGCCGAGCCTCAAACCAAGTACCTCCATACGAAAAAATAATAGAAGAAATGCTTTTACCCCTTGAGCGAATCCGTTCGAACGCCTTATTAGGTTTACTCAGTCAGCTGGAGAAATTCTTCCAGAACCTGAGCTGCTTCCTGCGGATGACTTGCCGGCTGGGTACCGCATTCCTGAGCACTGTAGATGTCCCGGCGGATGCAAGAATTCTATGCCATAAAGCTGCTGTGTAAGGTGCGGCGATATAAGAAAGACTATTATTGTTGTGTGAATAGCCTCTAATCCAATGCCTGTCGAAGATGGCCCTTGTACACGCGTGGTTCACGTCACAGAGCTCTTCGTGTGTTGGACGTAAATAAAGACGTGCATACGCCTACGTGTGGACAATCACGTATAATGAATGGCATTGCGGTTTCCGGTTGCGAGAAGTTGTTGGGCCTTGATTGTATACGTTTTACTTATACTTACGTTGACGGTGTCTGTCAGTTGTAGAACATCTCACAGTGTCCAGTAAATGTTTTTTTTTCCCCCCCTCGTGGCCCGACAGCCCTTGTAGGCCGAGGCCTCTGTGAGGTTGCTCGATCAGACTCAGACACACCGCACTCGGTAGGACTCCTCTGGACGATTGATCGGCCCGTCACAGAGACCTACCTGACAACACACAACACTGACAAGAGGCAGACATCCATGCCCCGGCGGTATTCGAACCCGCAATACCATCAAGCAAGAGACCGCAGACCCACACCTTAGGCCGCGCGGCCACTGGGATCGGCTTCCAGTAAATATTGTGCCTGCAGAAACATTAATCACTCAGTTAAGTTTAGGCCAAAACATTTACAATCGTCAGTGCAGATTGTCGTGAGATGCGTTTTCATTCATTCTGTGACGAACGACATTTCAGCTTCATGGTTGCTGGCGCACTTAAAAGTTGAAATAATTTGTGGTGAACCTCTGGCCGATAGATGCAGGAAGTGCAGTTTTGCAAGGCACGCGTGTGAAGGACAAACATAATAGACCTAATGGGTTTTGTGACGTGACATTCGTGACTTGTAATATTAACGAGTTAGGAAATGTAATTATTATGACGCTCTACAAATCCTCTAAACAGCGCCACAATTGATGCGCAGCTTCTGCGCTTTTGATTCTGTACAAATCTTAGCAGCGCTACACTTTGTGCGCAGCTCCTGTTACTCCTGATTGTAGTGCTGTTCTTAAGATTGCGGGGAAACACCAACCATCTGGAGCATCAACCAGATTTCCGTTTTTGGCAGACGAGGCTTAAATGTTCCAAAGCTTAAGTGTCTCTTTCCTGTGGCGTATGGGTCCGAAGCATGATAGAAACTGCGCTTATGCAGAACATTAGATGCGAACGCCTACGCCATGAGAAATGCGTGTGTTTCTTGGTGTAAGGTGACTGTTAAAATTATCCGAGGTAATGAATATTGCAACAGGTGGACAAATTTTCTTAAAAGACTCCACTGTCAGATTTCAAGAAAATCTGTTTAGGAGATCTCGAATTGCTATATGTGGTCAGGTAGGTTCGTTAATCAAAGTTCCAAAGGAACCTTTTGCCTCTGTTCCAAGATATACGTACCTAAAGATGGAGACGGTAGTTCTTCGGAAACGTTTGCAAGCACTTACCAAACTACACGGTGTCATAATCCAGAAAGCCACAACTTAAATTCTGGGTGTTTAACTTAGTAAACTGTCGTTCTGGCATGTTATGTGTAATAAAATGTCACCACATGCATCAGTGGGAACCAAATTACGTAGGCCTGGTTTAAATGCTAGAACATATCTGAATGTAAAGTTTTGTTGACCATGCATCGTGATATATCTGTATAATATGAGCCAGCAAGATACACTTTTTTATATTAATTTCAATAGAAAGCCTCAACATGTTTCGAGCAGGCTTGCTGCTCATCATCAGGAGGATCACCTCTGGATAAACAGCAGTTGGTACAGTCGTGCTTTATGTTAACTGTACCAATTGCTGTTTATACAGAGTAAATCCTCCTGATGATGAGCAGCAAGCCTGCTCGAAACATGTAGAGTTTTATTATTGAAATAAATTAATAGAAAATAGCACATCTTATTGGTTCATTTTATACGTATGTATCTGAATGTGCTTCACATTTACACCGTTTATCTGTTCAGTGAACTGCAGTCGCAATTTCTGTACTTTTAATGAACGTGGGTTCGCATGAGGTCGAATATGTAAAGTTCACGTAATGTCAGTTCACGTTACACAGAGCTTTGCGATTCGCTTTCCCTGTGTTTCACCAGGGCTGATAATATTTTGTCATCCTGCTGCTGGCATCCTACCGGCATAAGCGACAATAGAACACTTCTTTTATCTGACGCATCAGCTCCGTTACCATCACCACCACCACCACCACCACCATCATCATCATCATCATTACGTCGTCTGTCTTACGACAGGTCCTTGCTTCCCCTTTCAACTTCCAGTATCGTATCCTTTCCTTAAGGTCATCCAGGAGCTGCTTACGTCTTCTTCCTTCGCTTCCCGTCCCTCCTGTCTTTCCTTCAATGTATGCGTATATATAAACTTGTGAGTAATGGGCCTGCTTATGACGGTGAGTGCTGGGAGGAGGCGTATTTACTTATAAACGAGACGCACTGTATTTCACAATACACCATTTTTTATGCGCCTTTTTTGCACGAAGTTCATGAATTTATGTATAGTACGGCTGTCTCTCTCTATCCGTCCATCAGCGTATTCTGATCGGATTTGTCTTAAATTAAGTACTGCGGTTCTGCACTACAGGTTGCCGAGCGGATGTCGCTTTAGTTCGTATCGATCGCAGAAAACTCGTTTGGATATTGGAGTGGGCGTGCAGCTTTGCGCTGTCGTCACTGCGTGCAGTGCTTAGCAAACTCGGAATCGTAGATTTGCTGCGTATGTTTTAGTGAACTATGCGCAGGAAGTTCCCGTTCCTTGTTTTCACTCCTACATAGGCGTAACTTTTCCGTCTGCTTGTTGTGGCATCCTGCAGCTTCCCTGAGCGTCTGTATCGTGTTCTGCCTGTCGTAACATGGCGGGACAAATACTGTTCTGCAGGTCCTGACTTCATGATGGCGTGACAACGAAAGTGCCTTTACTTGCGCGTGTATTGTTAAGTTATGTGTTTATTTGAAGTTCATTTAACGGCTCTATCAAAGTACTTGAAATTGTATAGCGACAGAGGATGTGGAAGGAAGCCGTCGTGACCTAATTTAGGGTACTCTCCTTGCAAACAAGCCAGTCATACTCACTCTAACACAACACAGGTTTTTTTTTTCATTAAATTTGTTACCTTTACATGTGTGTTACATGTTTCGGCCTGTAATTAGGCCATCCTCAGGCATGTCAATACAAGAGTCCTCTTTGAGGGTAGTCGGTGTCTCATCAGTGGCATCAGTGAAACGTAGAGTACAGCGGTCCCTCGGTAATCCGGATCCGCGGGCGGTTCGGACAATTTTGGACCAACCATAGTTCAGTATTTCCCATTGAAATTTTAATTACAACATTTATTATTATTATTATTATTATTATTATTATTATTATTGCGTACTGTTAGGTTCGGCATTGAGTGATGATTTTTTGTATGTCACCTTTACCCGGAGTTTCCCCTCGATGGTTGGATTCCCGGGTAATCCGGACCACCCCTCCGTATGCAGTCCGAATGATCGAGGGATTCCTGTATTTTGAATGCGGTTCATTCTGTCTGTAATCTTTCTCTGTATTTCCTTACTGGCAGTACGCGTGCTGACGACTGTAACAGGACTAAGCCTCTATCCATCCCAAGTTTTACGATTGGTTTTTAAATTGGTTTTTATGTTTAGATTCTTTTAAGTATGCTGTATATTTTTTATCTAATCCATCATTGTGCGGTTTCAGTGCTAATGACTTCAGACGTAAACTGCATATGGATGTTCCTTTACTTTTCGTCTTTTTTCTGTTGTTCAGAATTCACATGGTGTCATCTGCAAACAACGTATGTGGTGACAGGCTTATAGTTCCGCGGCTGATAGCGTGTATGTGTTTACAAACCTGCATTTGGACTCTCGTTGATAATGGAAGGAATTTGATTGACTTCTGCTTGGTTGCAGACAGGGCAGCGGTTAGTGTATACCTTAATAATGGTGTCAAGCTGTAGTGAATGTGTGGGTGTTAATTGCAGTATGTGCGTCAGTTCGCTCGTGTGTGTGCGTGGGACACCATATCGCTTCCTTATGTTTGTGTCGGCTTCACAGAACCGCTGGGACATTTAGACTAACATGAGTGTGCCTGTCATGAAATGAACAAGATGGTATGACTTAAACAGCGGACTTCGCTGCCCTTCTCGAGCGCTATGGTTCTCCTCTGCTCTCCAACCTCATGTTAGGATAAAGTGACTAGAAATTACGGAATTTCGGACCCAGTCTGGAATTTTTCTTTGGTGTTCTATTCCCCTCAAAAAACTTATCCGTTCTGTCAGAATTTTAAACTTCGATTAATGACGACTTTTAACTGAATACACTGTGACTTTACACACGCCAATGTTATTGCCCATTAGATTATTATTATTATTATTATTAATCATCTTTAATGTGCCTACCCTACCTGACGTACCTGTACGTCAATTGATAAAGATAACCTCGACGTTCAGGGCTGTGTGTAATGCCCTCCCCCCGCCCCTTATCCTTATATTCATGGGATCGAGTTTTGTCCTTCCGCTTTTGGCACTGTCAGTCTCCGATTTCCATCTCGTTATATTAGAAACTTCAGCTTTGTTAGTTTATCGTTAAAAAACTGCCCTTCCGCTAGACGTGCAACAGCTGCGAATTCGGTATGCAACAAATCAAAACCGTGGACAGATGTTACTAGTAGATTGAGCGTTGACTTTTTTTTTTTTGTTGTGAATTGCTGTTTAAATTTATTTCGGTAGTTTGCAATGTATTTGTTAATATTCTGTATCTGTATGTTATTAATGTAAGTAATTGTTTGAACAACTTTGTTTAGCCGGAACATTTCGTACAGGGACTGTGTTAAGAACTGTATTAAAACACAGTTGCTGAGTTCGCTGACAGTCAGACGTTTTCTGTTTCTTATGTTATTGTTGGCTTTTTTGTGTGCGATGCGTGTTTATTTAATTTTTGTTCAATATGTTGTGTGACAGTTATACCTTACCTCTGTGCTGCTCAATTTTATGTTAATTAATAAGAACGGAACAGAACAGAATTACGTTGTATTGATCAGGCTATTTATTTATTTGTTATACTACTATTTATTCATTAAAACTTTGTTTGTTATTATTATTATTGTTTCTTGGATATTATTTATCAGTTGTGTTGTAGTAATTCGTAATATTTATGTTTTGCTAATTGTAGGCTATGCCAGTCTTCTCAATATATCGATACTTCACTTGAATACTGCAACAACTTCAAACATCCGATCTGGAGACGCTGAAGTTTAACAAATTCAGTTAGCGCTGCAGTCACGATTATAGCGCCAAATTAAACATTTGTGTACATACACAAAGAGTGTTCTAGGTCACAGCGACATCTTCACAGTAATGTTTTATCCCATTTCCTGCCGGATCCAAGGACTATTCCGGTTTTCATACGTAGTAACTGAAATTTTTCTCGTAATGAAGTATTTGGAGTTGCCGCTGTATTGAAATGAGGCACCGATAGATTCTTCGAACACTATGTAAGTGATGCATGGAGCTTTGTATTGAGTGTATGCATTTTTAGACTGCACCATATATATATATATGTGTGTGTGTGTGTATGGTGCAGTCTAAAAATGCATACAGTCAATACAAATATATATATATATATATATATATATATATATATATATATATACACAAGTACTGAAAATAATTTTGAAAATAAAGCAACAAATTAATCATGCGAGCCTTGAAGTTGGAAGAAGGCTAAATATAGTTTTTGACAAAGTAACTATGCATATACAACCAACTAAACTAATTTAATAGAGAAGTCCTTTGTAGGGAGCTGTTAGTTGATCATATAGTTGGGAAAGTAATCTATGTGGGGAGGTGTGGTAAATTAGATAGTTCATAGGTCCAGAAAGGGTTGCTCATGTGATTGTCGGAGTTAGAAAATGTGGACATCGCTGGGGTGTGCTATTTACACGTTTGTTTCGCCCCCTTGCCACCACGAACTGCAAAACTAAGGTCACAGACACGTAGAAACAAAATGAATTACATAGCAGAATGGTAGTACAAACACTCGCTGGTGAGGTTGCAAACAGACCTACTCCTGATGCGAACCAGGTGCGAATAGCATAAGCAAATATAACGTGAATCAGACATGTAAGCGTACGACGTTACAAAATATTTGATTAAGTTATTCACAGCAAAGTTATAGTTGTTATAAGCTTAGCACAATTTCTAATAATTGTTACAGTTCACTTGTGCTGCGGTACAGTACCAATACAACCATCAGAGTGTTCTTGTGAACTACATGTCAGTGCCACCCTAGGCTGTCAGGCTCTGTGACTACCTTTTGCTCTGACTACAGTATCCCTAGCGCCTGACCACTCTTTCTACTTTCTGATCACTCTGATGGCTGACTGATTACTGATTTACTACATATAGACCGCTCTTCCTGCTTTCCATCTCCTTTCGTATCTAAATTTTAAATACCTCTCTGCCTTTCCACTTATCTGCTATACAGGGTGACATCTATGGCAAACGCCTTCTACTTATGTGCTTGGTCGGACAACGAAAGACGATCTTCTGTCTTTGGCTGACCAAATTTTAGAAAGCATTACCTAATTCTCTTTGGCTAAATTTTAATAAAGTTTTCTGTGGGAACAAAATGGCCACACAGAGTGAAGCTGACAAAGCTGCGCATGGCTTGGTTCAGAGTTTCGATCACAAACTTGTCAACGCGAAATTTGGAATCGTGACGAATAGCATAGTTGTCACGACTGTGAGAAGTTAAATCCTAGAGGGTCAGACCGTCCTTCATTCAGTGGGGTGCGGGCGCCGTTGCACAGACGCATATCTGCCTCTCAGCATGGTCAAACAAAAATGTAAATGTTTACGTTTCCTCGTGCTGGTGGGTGATCTGATTGCGATTCGAATCCAAACCAGTTTTAGACTACGTTATTAATGTAATAATTTGAAGATTCAAGTGTTATAACAGAGCATATTGATGCAGCTGTGACACTTTATCTTGGAGATTCTCATTCCAATTAACGACTGGGTAACGGACTATTGCGAATGAACTATTTCGTGTTTTGTCTTCAAATCTCCAGGTGAATGTCTCAGGAGTATCTGTAGATAGGTTACGACCTCTTCATTCTGTATCATTATTCATTATAAGTGCCATTTAATTCGACGTTTTGTAACCTGTGCAGCAGAAGCATAGTCGTTAAATAACGCAAGAACTGTCCATATAGTATCATGGCGTGATAAAATCTTATTTATGTTTATTATAACAACCAGCTGTTATTTTCATAGTAAGTTTATGATTTTTTTGCATGGAACTGGCGTTTCTGCAAAAAAAAAAAGAAGTACGAACGGCATGTAAACAGGGGGTTGTTTTACTTCACGTTAATCAGGTTGGAAACGTGGTTACGGTAAGCTACTGCCGCTGACGGGTCAAAATGATGTAAGGAACAACAGTTTTCTTTCCTGCACTGTTGATTGTTCACCAAGTGCAACAGTGGCTCCGAATAGAACATTTTGGTATTATCAATTATTACAGCGCATAAACATCCAGAGAGTTCGTGTTGTTGTGAAAAAATTAACTGATACTTTTGCAGCATTATTAGCCCCTGCATGCCTAGAGGACTGTGCATACCTCTACCGGTCTTTTTGCTGTCGAGTTTCCTGGTTATGTTGAATTTTTTTAATACAAACGAGCACTAGGGCTTCTTTCCTGTAACAAATAAGTAGAGCTGCTTGTTTGCTTCTTACCTTCCATACCCCCCACCCGGCACCAAGTTCCGCAACAGGGAAACGGTGCTGGAACGTGTGTTCGCGATATAACACTGATGTTGGAGACATAACAATACATAACTCTAAAGCGGCCTCTAGACGGTCAATATAATTTCACCGTATTATTTTGTCTTGAGTCACTCGTAATATTGCTTAATATGTTTCTCCGTAGATGACACAATATTATTGTGCAATTTTTTATTTTTCTGTTGGGTCAGGATGAGAAATGATGTCGAGTGATACTGATGCGGCTTTTGTGGACATTGCTTTAGCCTTGTGTTTAATACACGCCGCTGGATCAAAGAGTGGTACAAACGAAGACCAACAATACACCCGACAATCTCATGACAGACTTAATGATGAGTGAGCTTAATGACTACAAAATTCTTTTTGTGCGATTCGACGGTTCATCATTTGATGGGTACTTAAGACTGAACACTACAGTCGCTAAAGAAATACTAACATGAGAGAAGTACAGTCACTCACAGTCAGCGTTTATACATTACGCTACGCTGTTTGGCCACTGGAAAGGATTTGGAAGTCTTAAAATGCGTGAGGGTCACGTCTGAATCAAATTGGATTATTGTGCTTACTGCTCGGCAGTGCCCATACTCTCCACAGACTATTCAGTATATTACACAGTATTACGCCTAGAATTTCAATAATACTGTGCAATAATTCAATGTTGCACAGTATTATTGACTGTCTATGGGCACTTTAAAGTTATCGCTATGCCTAAGCAGAGAATAATACCCACCATCATTCACTTGTTTTGTGCGGCTTTAGTAGCAAGATAAATTAACAAGGATACTATATGAGGAAACAAGACGTAAGTTCTGAAATCTGACGACGAAAGCGAACGCTATGAACACCGAGAAATGGAAGGCTGTGGTGTTGACATTTTTCAGGGTCTTGTTCATTGTCCGGCTGGGGTGTTAGAGGTTTTTCAGGGTCAAGTTCGGTGTCCTGCTGTGGTGTTGGAAGTTTTTCAGGGTCTTGTTCATTGTCCGGTTGTGGTGTTGAAGTTTTTCCATACAGGTAGACCTAGAAGTTCACACAATTTAGTCTTGTTTCACGACTTGTATAATAGATTTTGTGAAGCACAATCTAGAACGGAACCCCTTGTTCGAAACATTTTCACATATTTGCATATCGATATTCCAATTGGAAAAGGTATATCAGGAACATTTCGTCCAGGTGTTGACACGACACCTGTCCCCATATAGCGACTGCAGGTGTTTTATTTCCTTTCCAATGAGCAGCGTAGGAGCAATTCGGTGAGTGGGCTGTGTATAACATAACCCACCCAACGGAAAGTGATTGGGGTCATATAATATGATGAACCTCTTCTGACCTATTGGATGTGTTGTTATACAAACCGTACATGAAAGTACTAAATGTGAGAGAGCCTGAAGCGACATCAGAATTAATAATAGTTCAGGCAGAAGAGCAGATAACTTTAGAATTATCTTCAGCACATCTTTTGTAATAAGTAGTTTTTGCTTTCTGTCAGCGATGGGGGTTAAAAAGTGAGAATATTTTACCAAAATCAAGTGAGCGTAAATGCCACCGTCATTACACATCTTCAGAATTGATCTTTTGCCGATACTTGCGGATACTGCAGCCAGCTGTTATAGAAGTTTGTATATGTCTGGGTATATCAGTATTAGGGTGTTTTTATATGCGCGTATATAGTGGTTGTATCCTTGTATAAAATTGGTTGTAGCAGCTTTTTTGTAGCACCTTTTAATAAAATTTATGTAGTTGAAATTCGTACCAGAATCTCGCATTTTCTGCAAATTTGCTCCTAATATAGTCATATAGTGAAGGACCTTCAGTGAAGGAGAATTCACCCACGCGTTCATATTGCACGTGCATCATCAGGCCAAGGTCAACGCACTCTGGGACGAAAACCGACCTGATTTGTTTCTCAAACATAATTCTGGATATACTGGCTCTCCTCTCCTCTATGGGCCGGACATTGCTATGAACACCTCCATATAGACAAACTATTTGAAACCGTGGCTCTTGTGCCATCATCCCTTCCTTCCGGCCTACCTTATAAACTCAGTCCTGCTGTTTGTTTTCATACACAAAATACTGCCGAAACCACATTTTAAAAGGAATCGCCGTTAACACTTCAGAATCCAATACTGAACACTGTCGATGCTGCTGTGATGATGAGTTTACTTTTTGATAAGTCGTCGGGGAAGGAGTTAGAGTGGTGGTGGTGGTGATGATGATGATGATGATGATAACAACAATAATAATAATAATAATAACAACAGTTAAAGTTCTGTATTATTTTTGTGCTGGCACAACAGCCACAAGTCCAGTTACACAGACAGCACAGGAACATACTGGAAATTCACAAATACGAACAACAAACGGTGTGATAAGTTGGTCCCTGTCGCCACGGCATGCCGCGTCGTCGGGTTTCTGATGGAGGGACGGCCTCCAATATGGAGCGTAGCTGTAAATATATTGAACAAGCAGCCGCGGACAGCAGACAAGGGATGGTCCTTCAACGTGGGGCGAGGTGCTAACAACTTCTCACCATAAAAACGTATCACGTTACGAAATGTTTCACACAGAAAGCCTCGGGCCTGGACTAATGTTTGGTACGACATAAGCAACGGAAAAGGGACATGACATTTGGTACTTGGAATGTGATGAGCCTGTAAAGGGAAGGCAGTAGCCAGGGAATTAGGAAGATATAAATTAAATTTGGTGTGTGTACAGGAGGTTAGATGGGACACAAGGTGCACGGTAAAAGCAGGGGATTATAATTTTTTCTATGGAAAAGGAAACGAAAATCATCAATTGCGAAAAGAATTTTTGTACACTACAGAATAAAAATAGCAGTTAGGAGAGTAGAGTTTATTAGCGATAGGGTGTCGTATCTAGTTCTGAAGGGTTGCTGGTGTAGCAACAGTGTTTTGAATGTACATGCACCAAGTGAGGAGAAAAGTGATGATTCAAAAGACAGTTTTTATGAGGAATTGGAGCAGATTTTTTTTTATCTTTTTCCTAGGTAAAAGTGATCCCGTTACAGACCCGATGTGGCCCAGAGAGTGGGTAGAGGTATATCTCTACTCTTCCTTGACTGCTTTTTCCTAGGTACCATATGAAAATTCTATTAGGATATTTTAAAGCAAAGAGGGTAGAGAGAATATTTTCAAACCGACAATTGGAAATGAGAGTCTACATCAGGATAGTAATGAGAATGGTGTTAGAATAGTAAACTTTGCCATATAAAAATCTGGTTGTTAAGAGCACGATGTTCCCACACCGAAACATTTATCAGTACACCTGGATCTCTCCTGATGGAAAGATTCACAACCAGATAGATCACATATTGATAGATATGAGATGCATTCGATTATACTCGATGTACGAGCTGTCAGGGGGCTGACTGTGAAAATGACTGTGATACTGATCACTATCTGGTGGTTGCAAAAGTCAGGAAAAGATTCACAACAAGCAAACAAGCGGCACAGAAGTTTGATGGGGAAAAATTTAATCTCAAGAAGCTAAATGAGTTGGAGGTTAGGAAACAGTATCAGATGAAGATTTCAAACAGGTTTGCAGATTTGGTGAACTTAAGTGATAGTGAGGACATAAATAGGGTTTGGGAGAACATTAAAGAGAGTGTCATAAACCATAGGTTTATGCAGAATGTTTAGGTTTTTTAGGTCAAAGACAGCAGGGAGTGGTTACAAGATCCAAACAAAAGCAATGTAGATAATCTAACAAAGGTAGACGTGAAGATAGTAGACATTTCAGGAACAAAATAGAAGGAATATCTGAAAGCTAAAATTGATGATCTTGAAATTAACAGTTAGATGAAAAATATCAGAGACTTTTATAGGGACTTCAATGATTTTGAGAAGAGTTAACAGCCTAGAACTAATATAGTAAAGAATGAGAAGGGTGATTGGTTTACAGACTCCCACAGTATTTTGGCTAGGTGTAGGAACCATTTCTCTCAGCTGTTCACTGTACTTGGGGTTAACCTTTACCCTGCTAACGTGGAGAATAGGGTGAGCTCCTAATAATGTCAGCAAATGGCAGATTGGATTTAACTTGGCGTTTAAAGTTTTAATGATGTTTGGCAGACAGATATACATACAGCAGAAACATTAGTGCCCTGGCCGAGTGCCTTTGAGGTTGAGATGGCTATTGAAAAGCTAAAAAGACACAAATCATCGGTACCGATCAAATCTCACCACAATTGTTTCGGGCAGGGAGTAGAACAAGTCGCTGTGAGATTCTAACTCCATGGTGCAGAGTCCTTCTTGAGAAGCTAACTGGTTTGCAGCTAGTCAAGAAATTCCACGCATTT
>Ga0131853_10002184_pt1 | contig 35148 bp, 23 predicted proteins | sample TergutLab28metaG_FD_92764 | JGI IMG/M metagenome (GOLD analysis project Ga0131853, IMG submission 92764) | Labiotermes labralis P1 segment gut microbial communities from Petit-Saut dam, French Guiana - Lab288 P1 (version 2) (version 2) | ecosystem: Host-associated > Arthropoda: Insects >... | reverse complement strand
TTGTCTACGATGAACTTGGCCGTCCCTACAGCCTATATTATGACAATGGCACGCGCGTGACAAGCTATTGGTATATCCTCAACCTGCAAGGCGATGTAACCCATTTGGTTGACAACAACAACATTGTGGCATAATGGTGCAAAATATAGTAAATGCAGGATTTGCTATTTAACAATCGAATGAAGAATACTTTACTTTACGAGGTCAGGAGTAGTTGCGCTAAATAGTGTAAGAGAAATAGTCACTGCATATACGTCAGGATTTTTTGATAGGGCAATGTAAGATATTATTGCACAATTTTTCGGGTGAGGTGATAAGTGCGAAATATGAATTTTTATCATAAGAAAGAAGCCCTCAACACCTGACAGCATTGAGGGCTTGCACAACAACTTTTAACCTTTCTGTTTTACGATTCTTCGTTTAATTATGTTTATCACAACAAGAATCGTCCATACCAAAATTCCCGTTACCACGCCGACTAACATGTTCTTGTCAAAAATATTCCCCCATATAGATTCATTGCTTTCCATTTGGGCTATATGCATCTCTGAATCATATATAACTCTTGTCCCTCGCACAACAAGTCGCAGATTGTAAACGCCGTATGGCGTACAGGTGATAAGGGAACAGTAGTCCTCACCGCTGATCCTTCTGAAAAGCTCGACATCTTCCGGCTCTACAACTTTAATTTGATCGACTCTGTACGCCAATGTCATGTTCAAAACATACAGATAAAATTCATCGCCTATTGCCAGTTTCGGCAGGTCTGTAAATAGTCTAGCGCTTGACATTCCTGTATGTCCACTCAATATGCTGTGAGTAGTTTCCCCTCCAATCGGAAGGGACGACCCCTCCAAGTGGCCTATGCCGTTCCGCAAAATTTCCTGAGATGTTCCCTGAAAAATCGGCAATTCAAGATTTATCTTTGGGATGATTATATATCCCATCATGCCGTTTCCATTGATATCCAGTACATTTAGATGATTTTTCGCCATAACCATGCCGCTGCCTTGCAAAAATGGGTCGTGTACGAGATTGCCTTCAAGCTCTTCGTTATATTCGATGGCTTTGCTTAAAAGGTTTTCTAACTCTTCTTTATCTGCAGCGTCTATGATCCTTTCGTACTCCTGTGTCGCCCTTGAGGCATTAAGCATGAAAATGTAATTCGATGCAACCGGATAGAATAGCAAGCATATACCGGAAGCCGCGATCAGAATAATCAATAATATCCGTTTCATGCCTTGCCCCTTTCATTTGTTCTCTTATTTTTTATGACGAAACGATTGCTCTCTTCTTTTTACGGGAGTTGAAAATTAGAGCTGCAGAAACCGCAATCAATGCCCCGCCGCCTGCTGCTAACAAAATGGTTCCAAGATTTCCTGTTCGCGGCAGTGTGAATGTTGAGGTATTATTAACGGTTACCGTTACTGTATAGCCGATTGCTTCCGTTGAGTTCAGCACAGTGAAATCAACTTGTATCGGATTTGCGAGAAGATTATATCCGTTGGGAGCCTTTGTTTCCACTAACCAGTATGATAGATAGGTTCTAACGCCTGATGCGTCTTGGGTATAGTCTTTGAGGCCTTCAAAAATCGCCGTCGCGGGGGTTGACAGCGTTCCGCCTGAAGTTATCGCTATCCATTCACCTGCTGTAGCATATCCCGGTTCTCCAAAATCAATTATGCTGCCATCGACCGCTATTCTCAGATAATTGCCGTTTTGGGCGTTAGCCTCAGAGGAGGCGATTTGAAATTCGGCGCCGTTGACGTTCAGGCCATTTCCCGTTTCTGAATCTACTTTAATAATTTCTATCGCACCGGTATGTATTTTCACTATGTTGCTGTTTTTCGAAACCGGATTTCCCGTGTTATTTATAAAATCCAGTGTCGCATTGTTTTCAACCGTATAATTTGGATTGCTTAAAATTTTATCATTTACAGTAGTTTCAAAAGTGATCAGTGCATATTTATACGCTGCTAGTGCGTCAAGCCCGTCAGGATTGGTAAAGTCTACCGTAAGGGTATTACTGTTTGTCGTCGAGGGTTCGTCCACAGTATAGTTTGTGCTTTGCGGAATTACAGTACCGCTGGTGACAACCTTGTTTGGCAGTCCGGTAACGATTACCGAACCCGGGACAAAGGTCAAAGCGGGATCTAAAATGTCTGTGATGCTGAAAGAATCAAAGCTCGCAATTTCGTTTGGAATCGAAGCTGCGATCGACCATGTTACTGTTTCGCCCACGAAAACTGCCGACTTGTCTACATCTTTGGAAATGCTTATTCCCTCGTTTTTCGGATACATATAAACGTCGGTTATCCATCCGTCTCCCGTTGCGTTTGTCATTGGAACAGCTACGATAAACGGATCCATAGTTACGGCGACAAGGCCACTCGTTTGCTCAACTACAAGGTAGTAGCCTTGTGGCAAATCGTTTATTACCGCCGTGCCGTCGGCTGCTGTGGTTACCTCATTAACGTAGGTCAGAGCGAAATCTGTGCCGCCCGACGTTAGTGTCGTGAACAAGGTGTCAATGGTGAAGTTCCCGTCATTTGCGGGAAGTACACTCGGGTCGTCAATTTCTATCCAATAGATGTCGAACGTAATGCCTTCAAGCGGAACTGCGTCGCTAGGAATGTTTGTGGCAGGATTGCCGTCGTTCGGTATCCCTGCTCCTGTCGGGTCATCCATAGCATATTTTTGAATGATAAGATTTCCGGTGGCAGGGGGCAGAGAGGTGTTGTTGGCGACAGCAGCCAAGGGAATAAATATCGATACCCCTAATATTGCAGCTGTCAGAATGGATAATGCCTTTAAGTGCTTTTTCATGATTTTTTCCCCATTTCTTTTTTATATTTATTTAACAGAATATCTTATTTTATAGATTATCCTGAAAATATTTTCGTTTTTTGCGGTATGATTCTAACCAGAGGAATCCCGCAAATATGACTAATGCAGTGCCAAGCAGAATATGCCATATGCTTTCCAAGCTTCCGACAGACGGTAGAGCCAATATGGGGTAGTTTGTAAGGGCGTAACTGCCGTCGGCTTCAATATTAAATGCGGGCGGCAGATCGTCTCCCCGCGCGGTAATGGTTATCTCCCATGCGTCTACATCCACACCAATCAGCCATTGTCCAAAGGGCAATTGTAAGCCAGTCAGTGTCTGCGTTTCCGCCAGCATATAATCTCCCGTTGCAAGCTCATTAAACATAACGATTCCATTCGAATCACTCGTTACCATGAGTAGTGGATTGTTGACATCCCAGCAGCAACTGGGGTCGTTTGTGGCAAGCTCTGAGTGTATATGGCCCGCGGTGCCAGCTTCTGTGCAGGTGTATAGCTCAAACGTAACCCCGACAAGTGAGTTTCCATAGCTATCGGTTTTTTTAAAAGTAAAATCCATGGCGGTGGCATATGTATTTACGAATTCTATATCCTCGTCGGAATAATCCGGCGTTGCCGTAATCGTGCCGTCGGCGTTTTCGGTAACTGTCACGGTTACATTAAACCGCGTAGAGTCGACCGTCCAGCCGTTCTCGGATAGGCTTGTTTCAATGATTGTATAGTTATGCACGCCCACATCATCAACGGTATAGGGGATTGCCGAAAACAGAATGTAGCCGGTCGCATCATTGGTGCCTGTGGCCACAACGATATCATTTTCATCCAGGACGGCAAAACTGAACTGACCGGCGGTCAAGGATTTGTTGACCGTTGTTTTATTGGCAGTCAAAGCGATTGAGCCGGAGGATTCATAGATATTGACGAACACAATGCCTCCGTCGGGGTAAAATGGAGTTGCGGTGATCGTGCCGTCTCCATTATCCGTAACCTCCACCGTCACATTAAAAACGACGTTACTTGTTGTCCAGCCGCTTCCGCTCAGACTTGTCTCAAAAACCGTGTAGTTATGCGTTCCGACGTCATTAAGCGTATAGTTGATCGGTGTAAATTCAATATTGCCGGCTGCATCATTTGTCCCGATAGCGACCGTTACATCATTTTCATCCAGGACGGCAAAATCGAACTGGCCGTCCGAGAGCGTTCCGCCTCTGATAATTTTATTTGCATTCAATACAATATCCCCGACCGCATTGTATGTGTTTATAAATAAAAAGTCGCTTGTATTTAACTCAAATGACCTTACCGTCATTGTTCCGTTACCGTTATCGGTAACAATCACCGGAACTGTATAAGAAACATTGCTCGTCGTCCAGCCTCCGCTCGACGGCGTCGTCTCTACAATCGTATATATATGAACGCCCTCATCACCCGACATATATCGTATAGTGCTAAATACGATGGTTCCGTTTGCGTTGTTGGAGCCTGTGGCAATCGTCGTTCCAAATTCATCCAAAACGGCAAACTGGAACTGCCCTGCAGACATAGTTCCGCCGTTGATTATTTTCTGCGCAGATAAAGACAGTGTTCCTCGTGCTAAATATACATTTTGAAATACAATCGGGCTTGGATAGGTCGGTGTAACGATCAATGTTCCGGGATTGTTTGGGTCGTCCTCTACATCCACATTTATCGTAAATCTTGCACCCGAGGTAATCCAGCCGTTCACACCATAAGGACTGGTTTCATAAACGGTGTATGTATGCTGCCCTATACCGGTGCTGTTATAATTGATAGGAGAAAACATAATGGTACCGTCTGCCGCGTTTGTGCCTGTGGAGACCACCGTGCCGTTTTCATTCTCGATAGCAAACGTAAATTGACCTGTTTGCAATATGCCATTGGCAACTGTTTTGGTCCCTTCGGGAATAAATGAGCCTGTGGCTGTGTAAAAATTGCGGAAGATGATGCCTCCTGCGGGATATGTAGTGGTTGCGGTAACTTGATTACCATTTAAGGAGACATTTACCCATACCGTATACTGGACAACGCTGTAAATCCATAAGCTGTCGTTTGTTCCAACTTCCTCAACAGTATATGTATGCTGGCCCACGTCCGCTGCGGTATATTCAATCGGCGTAAAAATGATAGATCCGTATCCCGTGTTGGTTGATGGAACATAGCTGTCAGCCGTGTTTGTCGCCGTGGCAACCACCACCCCATTTTCATCTTTGACTGTGAAGTTAAAAAGGCCGGGCGTTAGCGGGGCACCGTTGCTTATTTTTTGTCCGTAAAGGGTGATCAGTGCATTATTGGGTATATCTTGATTTGTAAATGTCGCAGAATAATTTCCGCTTGCCGTTACTGCGGAAGCTGATTTGTCCGAAACGCTTGTCTGCATGGTGTTTGAGGTAATGCTTACCAGCCGATAGCCGGGGATGTCCGGCTCGGTTATTGTATATGTTCCGTCCTGAACCAAAACCTGCACGCCGGGGAGTATCGAAATATTATCAACCGTATTCCCCGAATTTGTTGTGCCGTTCAATACAAAATTAAATTGGGACGGCGGATTTGTATCCGTTGAGCCGTCAGCGTTCAGCCATATTTTATTTGCCATTATATATGACGTACTTGCTTGCCCGCTCAAAAATCCGTTAAACCAAAAATTGATTGTGCCGGAATTTCCGACCATGACACCGCCTGAACCCATTGAACCATCGGCTTGGAGCGTGGCATTTTTACTGCTTCTGCTTCCTATTGCGTCGGACAGAATCGTGCCCATCGGATTTCCGTTTGAGTCGGAGATTAGGACATAAAGAAGCTGATCCCCTAATTGAAGGGTTGTTCCGTTGGGATAGATTGCCGGCACGGTTCCGCCTCCAGGTATCCTGATTATCTGCTCCGTGCCGTTTTGCAAAAGAAAGACAAAATCAAAATTATATCCGGTGCCGCCATTCATATGCAGGCTTGCACTTCCGCTCGCCGCGTTTGTACTTAAAAAATTAAAATTCAGAGTAATCAACATTACGACAATGGTAATGCACGATATCCCTTTTATAAACGCTTGTCTCATAATTAACACTTCCTTTAGCGATGCACTTCTGAAATTGCCAGCCTCATGTTATCCTTAGTTATTTTTAGTATTCGAACGAGAGCATAAAAAAACAGGGGTATTAATAACAATATATTAAATTACTAGCATAAGCGACAAACTGGTTCTTTCCCAAAAGGTTGATAATTCCACACGCTAAGCCCGGTGCTGAGTGCGATGACCAGTGGTTACAATACGCCACTGCACGATTGAAAAAATCTATATAGATCCTCTGTTTTTTGTGCTCACGACTGGACGCGGGATAGCTAACTGTCTAAAGGGAAAACAGCAGGCTATGTACGTTTTCACGAGGTTATGGTAGAATGGAATAAGAAAAACAGCCTGTTATAAACAGGCTGTTTTTTCGGCACTGACGAACTTGAGTGCATCAAAAAACTACATGTGCAGCCCCCATGTTCTCTCATGGGGGTTGTAGATTATTATCTTTTACTCAATACGCATTTCGCGAACGGTAACAACAGTATCGGCACCTCCGACAGCAAATATCCGTATACCGGCAACTTCAAACATATCCTCGGCATAATTAAACATAGCCAGCAACTCATCCAGCCTAATACTGCCTTGATATGTACCGCTTGGCATATCGTGATACAGGTTCCTTCTGGAGCGGGGGAGGAAGTGTTCGGTCAATCGAATATCATCACGACCGTTTGAGATTAACAGAATAGACGCTTCGCGCCCGGCACTGACCGTGAAATCATAATGGAGAGTATAGTTGCCCCATTCGGCTTGTGGTATAGTTTTCGGATTGGCCGACCAAGTCACAATATTGGGCCAGCCGTGAGTGCCGCTTGACGTAAAAATCAGCCCGCCATCGGGATTTTCTGTAATTGTAATTCCGTTATCATGTCCGGGGTGACCGCCTGAATGACTGCTCCACTCATCAATACCGCGCAGCCTGAGGTAATCGCCGGTGACGGGCAGCTCTTCGCGGATAATGGGTGAAAATGGTGCGGACTGACCGGCGGCGAATCCTCTTCTGAATGATTCAAGTGTCAACTCCAAGTGCGGTTCAATGCGGAGCTGGTTTGTCACAAGTCGCACCCCATTGTGGTAGGCAACGTCGTTGGAGGAGAACCAAACGGCAAATTTGATTCTTCTGATATATTCATGGGCGGGGTGATCCGGGTTGTTGAAAACGTCAAACATTTCCTCGACCCAAATGGCCTGATGGCTTGCATTACGGAAGCGTTCGGTGTCATTCCACTCGCCGCCCGAACCGCAAGCAAACTCGCCAATTGCCCATGGGAATTCTGAGAAATACGGCATAGTGCGCTCATATACCCGTTGAAAGCGGTTGGCGAATGTGCCAGCGCTGAGCATATACGAAGCGTTGTTGCCCATTTCGTAAGAGATAACGCTGAGAATGTGCATCATGCTCATGTCGTGGGGCAGATAGTTAAAGCCGTGCCCCCAACTGCTGTTAGGAATAGCGTCCGGGCCCGCGGTCTCAAACACCCATATGGCGTTATCAACGCCTTCTTCTTCAAAAATATTGTACAAGTGCGCCCAGCCCCAGGCAAAAATATCGGTACACAGCAGGCTCTTAATGGCACTGTAACTGACCCAGTCGGAGTCCATTTCATTATTTAGGCGGAAGAGCACAGGGTAGCCATATGCCTTTATCTCCTGTGCCAGCAGGCGGAAATTGTCATCATAATCGCCATTCAGTATATTAAATACCGGTGTATAGCCGTGAAACAAGCTGGGATCGTTGTTGCTTATGGTAAATTGATAACTCACTTGAATGACCGGCCGACCGTTAAATCCGTTACCACCGGCAACCTCCGTTGCCATGCGGGTGGGGAAGCCGTGACGCTGACCGCCGCCGCCTACATGTACATAAGTGGGCATAATTTGAAAGGTATGCTCAAAAGCATTCTGCAAAAAGTCTTGACGTGCTCTCAATTGATGGAGCCGATACTCATATTCAAATGGGGTATCAATCAGCACATTGGTAAAGAAGCCCCAATCCACGGTGTCTTGATTGCGCAGAAGCTCGTAATATGACCTGGTCTCCTCGCTCCAATTTTCATTGACAATCGGAATAAAGGGTGTAGGATCGTTTTGCGCTGTGCCTGACGGTTCGAATGAACGGAAAGATTGGAGAATGCTGTCAAACCTATCGTTGTCGGGCACGGTTGACTTGTGGTGCAGTAAAACAAAACGGACATACTCGCCGTTTTGGCGTATCGCGGCAATATTATAGTATCTGAACTCAATATTGGGACGGTCGTTAATCTGCATTGTGTATAAATAGATTGTATAACCCGGCATGCTTTCGGTATCAACACTGTGGCGCGTGCGCGACAAGTTGTTGTTTTCCAAGAATTCGTCACTGACAAGGTACATTTCCAGCCATTCGTAACGATATATTTCCCAGCTGTTTGCGTTGTTGCCGTAAGGGTTTCCTGTTTCCAGCGTTATGTTGAGGATAAAGTCGTTGCCCGTAAACCGTGAACGTATGGCGCTCCAACGGAAATCAGGCGTAAACGGTTTGGGCAGAGTGACTGCATATCCGTCGGCCTTGTTGACAAATCGGGCATAATCATCGGTGTGAAAGACCAATTTCACATCGTCGTCACCTATGGCACTGGGTCTGGTATGAGTCAGTGTACGGTTGCGATAAGCGTCAAAGGCAGTGACAACTTCCGGACCGGTAAAAATACCGTCCGAAAATTCCGGTTGCCAAAGCGCGGAAGCAATTGTTGACGGGGCTCTGTGATATGTAACTACTAGCGCGCCGACCACCAGTATTATCGGAATTAAGATAAAAATCAAGTGCTTTGGTTTTATTTTTTTCATATATTTCTCCTTCCATCGCGTGCGTAACTTTATCATTCTTATTGTAATTATATGGGAGTTGGCTGTAGCTGTCAAGTATGCCAACCTACAACACAAAAAGACGATTGACTTGTTCTCAATCGCCTTCTTGCTTTTTATAAACTGCCAAAGCGTGTCTAAGCAGTCGGCGCCGGCTTACTTCTCCGATATTGTGCCAATATAATGCTAACGACAATGACTGCGCCGCCGAGGTATTTTTGCGGTGTCATAAGGTCGCCTAAAAATACTGCCTCTGCCAGTGCGGCAAACACTGCTTCGAGTGAGAAGATAACCGCCGCCCGCGCCGGCGGTACACCGCGTTGCCCTAAAACCTGCAAGGTATATGCCAAGCCGGACGCTACAATGCCGCCAAACAGCAGAACAGGCAGCCCGTTCCACAGCCCTTGCACACTGATGTCTTCGAAGATAAATGCACAAACCAAGCAGAGTATGGCACACATGAGAAATTGGGTTGCGGCAAAGCGAATGGGGTCGATTCTTTGTGCAAATCTGTCAATGAGAAGGATATGAACCGCCCAAAACACCGCGCAGACGACCAACAGTAAGTCACTGGCTTGTATGCTCGCGCCCGGACCAATGCCAATAAGTGCCAGACCGCCAAACGCCATCAAGGCACTGATCCAAATTAACGGTGTGGTTTTGCGCCCCAATGCAAGCCCTAAAATCGGTACAAAGATAATATACATTCCGGTGATAAATCCGGCCTCGCTGGCCGAGCTGGGCGAGTCACTCAACACGATGCCAAACTGTTGCAAGTTGGCGGCAATGAATAAAACACCGCCCGCGGCAAGTCCCGCCAGCCAAGTGACTTTGCGTGTTTCGTAGTTAGATTTTCGTTCAAGTAAGCGGATAGCCGGCCACAAAGACAAGGCGCCCAGCGCGAACCGGACACCGTTGTATGTAAATGGGCCCATATGCAGTCCGGCGACCCTCTGTGTGACGAAGGATACGCCCCAAATGGCCGCCGCGAGGAAGATAAAAATCGTCGCGACAGTGCCGGTGGTTTTCATTGTGTTCACCTCGTAAATTGTCCGAGAAATGCAAGGACGGCCTCAGTGAATGCCGCATCTCGGACAGGGGTATCAGTGTAGTGGTCATAGCAAACAAAGTGCCAGTTACCTTCCCGCACAAAGGCGGTCACAGCAACGTCGGCATCTTTTGCCGTTTGATATAATTGTTCGAAATGAGAGAATCGTACTTGCCGGTCATTTGTCGAATGCATGAGGAGAATGGGACGTTCACCGAGCTTCACAATGCCGTTTATCGGCGTATATGAAATAGCGTCAAACCCCAAACGAAGCCACATGTTTAGGTATATAAAAGGCGTAGTAAGAACACCGACAAATCTAGGGAGGCCGAACGTTGGTAAGCTGTCCACATACAAACCAACAAAGTCTGCATAGGCAGAAATGGCAATCACACCGTCTATTCGAGGCACTTCTCCGCCTGCTATGATTGCAGTCGCCCCACCGGCAGACGTACCTAGTGCTATGATAGGAAAATCACCCACCCGCATGTCAGCAGCGAGGAAATCAACGCCAGCTTTTACATCTCGCCACTCTGTCGTACCAAAGCCAATGCTGTCGCCTTCGCTAAGACTTCTTGCCCGCTTTTCGATCAAAAGAGAATCCCAGCCATGCTCAGCGAACATGTTCGCATAACCAAAAAAGGCCGTTACTGAAGGCTCTTGCAGGCCGGAAACAATAATAACTGTCCCATTGAGAATCTCGTTTTGTGTATATGTCCTCCATGCAGCTAACGCCAAGTCATCCTCCGTGAAAAGAGAAATTTGCTCAGACTCTATGCCGAACTCCATAGAATCTCGCTGCTTCTGTTCGATCCTTTCACCTAAGAACATAGACATGACAAACGTGGGAATCAAAATTAAAATGGCTAAAATGAGAATTGCAATAGTAAATATGGTGATGCCAATGTGTTTTCTTCTTTTTATAAAACGCAGCAAATGCTGTCTCATATCCGCAAAATACTATTCAAAAACTGTTTAGTTCTTTGATTCTGCGGATTGGTAAATATCTCTTCAGGCAGGCCTTGTTCGGCAATGACACCATCGCACATAAAGAGTACACGACTGCCGACATCGCGGGCAAAATGCATTTCGTGCGTGACAACCACCATTGTCATGCCCTCATCGGCGAGTCCGCGCATAACATCCAAAACTTCTCCCACCATCTCAGGGTCGAGTGCCGATGTCGGCTCGTCAAACAGCATGATTTTTGGACGCATGGCCAACGATCGCGCAATCGCAACGCGCTGCTTTTGCCCACCCGACAACTGCGCAGGGTAGGATTTCGCTTTATCGGTCAGCCCGACACGCTCTAACAACTGCATGCCAAATTCTTGGGCATCGGCTTTGTTCATGCGTTTGGTGTGGCGAGGCGCTAACGTCAGATTTTCAAGCACCGTCTTGTGCGGGAACAGGTTAAAATGCTGGAATACCATGCCCATTTTGCAACGGATGGCATTGATGTTGCATTTTTTTGCCGTAATTTCCTCATCCTCAATAAAAATATGCCCAGACGTTGGTTTTTCCAGCAAGTTGAGGCAACGCAAAAAGGTAGACTTGCCGCTGCCCGACGGACCAATGACAACGACCTTCTCGCCCTCGCTGATGGTTTCGTTTATACCGTCGAGCACAAGGAGGTCGCCAAAGGATTTGCACAAACTTTCAACGCGAATCACTCTTACGTAACCTCCTTTCAAGCCTGGTCATCAACCAGGTTAAAATTAAGACAACCACCAAATAGATAAGCGCGACGGCAATTAGCGGCATGAACGCATCAAATGTGCGTGAGCGAATGACATTGCTGGCCAATGTAAGCTCTCGCACGCCAATCACTGCCCCGGCGATAGAGGTTTCTTTGAACAACGAAATAAATTCATTGCATAGTGCCGGCAATGAGTTCTTAATAGCTTGTGGCAGAATAATCAGGCGCATGGTTTGCGTTGAGCTTAATCCGACCGAGCGCCCTGCCTCGGTTTGTCCTTTGTCGACGGATAAAATCCCGGCACGGAATATTTCGGCAACATATGCGCCTGAATTGACGCCAAACGCGATAATCGCCACCCACATTCGATCGACTTGGGGCGCAAACATCGGAAATATGACAAACCACCAAATCAACAATTGTACGAACATAGGCGTACCGCGAATAACAGCGATGTATGTTGTTGCTATGGCACGCAACGGCGCAAACTTTGAGATTTTCATCAGCGCAATAAAAAAGCCGAGCGCGATACCAATAAAAGCAGCCGTTAGCGTGATTTGCATAGTATATAACAAACCATTTACCAGCATCATATAGCGGTCGGCATAGATAAAGTTCCGCCAAAAATCAAATCTCAGTCCCTCCTCCCAACCGGTGGGCGGAGGGACTGAGGTAAGGAAAAAAGAATACATTACGCGCCGAACCAGTTGTCAAAAATTCTGTCGTATTCACCCGATGTTTTCAGTGATTCCAGCGCGCCGTTGATTTTGTCAAGCAACTCGGTGTTATCAAGCGCAATAGCCATGCCATACACTTCACGGCCAAGTTCTTCGTCAAGAACAACCAAGTCAGAAGCATCCGAAATAAATTGATTAGCAACTTCGCGGTCAATGATAATGGCATCGGCACGGCCGGTTCTCAGCTCAGGGATTGTATCCGGCGGGCTTTGCAGACGGGTAATACTTGCATTCGGCAGGTTGAGGTCAGCCCAAAGGTCGCTTGTTGTGCCAAGTTGCACGACAATGCGAGCTTCTGCCAATTGCTCGGTTGAAGTGATGTCGCTGCCCTCCATGACAATCGCGACCAGGTCTGTTTCAAAATACGGCATAGTAAATGCCACGCTTTGAGCGCGCTCCGGCGTAATAGTAATCGCCGCGATGGCTACATCGGCGACACCCGTTTCAACTGCTACAAGAACTGCGTCAAAGGCCATGTTGTCGATAACAAGCCTCATGTCAAGGTAGTCGGCAATGGCACGCGCTAACTCAACGTCAAAGCCGTCATATTGGCCGGCGTCATTAATAAACTCAAAGGGCGGGAATTCGGCATTGGTGGCCATAGTCAATGTGGGACGGCCGTCACTTCCGCCGCCTTCACCGTTGCAAGCGACCAGCATGATGGATAGCATAAGAACTGCTAAGACTGTGCAAAGAATTCGTTTCATAAGATGATTTCTCCTTTTTAAATAGAATATATGCATATGTTTCACAGAACAAGTCATTATACGATACATCGACCCAACTGTCAATCCCACAAAAACGTTTGAAAAAACAAAATAACAATATTTGACAATTCCTTGCTATTTTTTAGAAAATATTGTATAATATACGTATCAATTTACACGGAGGTCAACGGTTATGAACAATTCAAAATGCCCCGTTACCGGGAACACACGTCGACCAAACTTCGCACAAGGTACCAAGAACAAAGACTGGTGGCCAAACCAACTCGACCTTGGCGTTCTGCATCAAAACTCCAAAGCCGGAAACCCGCTTGACGACGGTTTCGATTACGCCGATGCGTTTGAGTCGCTTGATTTGCAATCCGTCAAAGATGACCTCTCGGCTCTGATGACCGATTCGCAGGACTGGTGGCCGGCGGACTATGGTCATTACGGACCGCTCTTCATCCGTATGGCATGGCACAGCGCGGGTACTTATCGCACCATGGATGGTCGCGGCGGCGCGCGTGACGGCACACAGCGATTTGCGCCGCTCAACAGTTGGCCGGACAATGTCAATTTAGACAAAGCGCGACGGTTGCTTTGGCCTATCAAGCAAAAATATGGCCAAGGCATATCGTGGGCAGACCTAATGATTCTGGCAGGAAACGTCGCTATTGAGTCAATGGGACTAAAACTCATTGGCTTCGCTGGCGGACGCGCTGATGTGTGGGAGCCGCAAGAAGACGTCTATTGGGGTTCGGAAGTCAAGTGGTTGGGCGGCGAGAAACGTTATGCCGATGATCGACAACTTGACAGTCCACTGGCCGCTGTGCAGATGGGTTTGATTTACGTCAACCCCGAAGGCCCTGAGGGGCAGCCCATCCCCATTGAATCGGCCAAAGATGTTCGTGAAACATTTGCGCGTATGGCAATGAACGACGAAGAAACTGTCGCGCTCATCGCTGGTGGGCACACTTTTGGTAAAGCTCACGGTGCGGCGTCGGCCTCTCATGTTGGAGCAGACCCTGAGGGTGCGCCTATCGAGGAACAGGGGTTGGGATGGAAAAGCAGTTACGGCACAGGCAACGCCGGCGACACCATTGGCAGCGGCATTGAGGGCGCGTGGAAGTCCAATCCAACTAAGTGGGATATGGGCTATCTCAAAGTGTTGCTTAAATATGAGTGGGAGCTGCTGAAAAGCCCGGCGGGTGCATATATCTGGCTGGCAAAAGACTGCGACGAAGAGGATTGGGTCGTAGACGCCCACGACCCAAGCAAAAAACACCGTCCCATGATGACGACAGCTGACTTATCGCTGAAATTTGACCCTGTCTACGAAAAAATTGCCAAGGATTATTACGCCAATCCCGACAAGTTTGCCGATGCCTTTGCCAACGCGTGGTTTAAATTGACTCATCGTGACATGGGGCCGGTCACGATGTACCGGGGCAACGATGTGCCGACGGAAATCTTTATTTGGCAAGACCCTGTCCCGCCGCGCGGCGAGTATACACTCAGCAGCAAAGACATCGAAATGCTGAAAGACAACATCGCGTCTTCCGGCTTGACGGTATCACAGCTGGTCAGCACGGCATGGGCAAGCGCCGCGTCGTTCCGCGGCTCTGATTTGCGCGGCGGCGCTAATGGCGCGCGTATCAGACTCGAACCGCAAATCTCATGGCAAGTCAACCAACCCGAGCAGTTGAAAGCTGTCTTGAGCAAATATGAAGACATTCAGCGCGGCTTCAGCGCAGACGGAAGAACCGTATCGCTGGCCGACCTGATTGTGCTGGGCGGTGCTGTCGGCATCGAGTTGGCGGCGAAAAAGGCCGGTGCCGCCATCAATGTACCCTTCGCTCCCGGCAGAACCGATGCCTCGCAAGAACAGACTGATGTAAAATCCTTCGCCGTGTTGGAGCCGCTCTACGACGGGTTCAGAAATTACCAACAGCGCGATTTTTCGACATTGCCCGAAGAGTTGTTAGTAGATCGCGCGCAATTATTGGGGCTAACCGCGCCGGAAATGACGGTTTTGTTGGGTGGGTTGCGGGTGTTGGGCAATAATTTTGAGCAATCTCCGCACGGTGTATTGACCCACAATCCGCAAACCTTGACCAATGATTTTTTCATCAACCTCTTAAGCATGGACACCGCTTGGCATTCCACTGACGACGCGAACATCTTTATCGGTACTGATAGGAAGACAGGCTCGCAAAAGTGGACTGCAACAAGAGTAGATCTTATTTTCGGGTCAAGCTCACAACTTCGAGCCATCGCCGAAGTCTACGCCAGTGACGATGCTAATGCCAAGTTTCTGCGTGATTTTGTTGCAGCATGGAACAAAGTGATGAACGCCGACAGGTTTGATTTGTTGCGGTAGCCGCCATTGGGGAGTTAGATGCCAAAAATTAAAATATTGCTGCTGTTGTGCCTGGGATTTTTCTGCTTAAGTTTGGGTGCGATAGGGATAGTTCTGCCCGGCTTGCCGACGACACCTTTTGTTATTTTGGCGGCGATATGCTTTTCTAAAAGCAGCCCACGCATATACGCGTGGTTGAAACGCACAAAATATTTTGGTCCGTATATTGAGCATTATCGCACCAAGCAAGGCGTTTCCAAGCGATTAAAAGCGGTTAGCATTGCTGTCGTTTGGCTTTCGCTGGCGATTTCTATGTTTATTTTGCAAGCTATATGGGCGTACACACTATTGTCTCTTGTTGGCATTTGTGTCACGGTGCATATTGTGCTGATTAGAGCAAGACGAAAATAACAAAATCTTAACGATATGCGCCTTTTTGTCGTTCACGATAAAAGGCGCATATCGCGAAATTTTGGGCTTGTACATATGGGTGTTTTATATTATAATACCCGGTGGATTCAGAATAGTTATACAGATTTCTAACCTTCCAAGGAGAAACCCCATGAAAAAAGCCCTTATTGCCATGAGCGGCGGCGTAGATAGCGCGGTTGCCGCCTATCTGACGTTGCGTGCCGGCTATCAATGTACAGGTGTGACTATGCGGCTATTCGACAACCAAGATATTGGGCTTGATAACACCAAGACCTGTTGTAGCTTGCGCGATGTGGAAGATGCCCGCAGCGTCGCTTATGCGTTGGGCATGGAGTATCATGTTTTTAACTTTACTGACGATTTTAGAGCGCAGGTTATCGGTCGCTTTATTGAGGCATATCAACAGGCGCGGACGCCCAATCCGTGTATCGACTGTAACCGCTATATGAAATTTGAGAAACTGCTATGGCGCGCCAAGCAACTTGATATTGACTGTATTGTCACCGGGCATTACGCGCAAATTGAGCGTGCCGGCGGTCGTTATCTGCTAAAAAAAGCCGTTGACCTGTCAAAAGACCAAAGTTATGTGCTGTACAATATGACGCAAGAACAGCTGGCTATGACGCAATTTGCGCTGGGTGGATTGCACAAACCAGAAGTGCGCGAAATTGCCGTCAAGCAGGGCTTTACAAATGCCAAAAAGCGCGAGAGCCAAGATATTTGCTTTGTGCCGGACGGTGATTATGCTGCCTTTATAGAGCAACATACCGGCAAGATGTATCCCTGCGGCGATTTTATCGACAGCCAGGGAAACGTGCTGGGTAGGCACAAGGGTGTGATACGCTACACCATCGGCCAGCGAAAGGGTTTAGGGCTATCGTTTCCGCAGCCGATGTATGTTGGTTCGAAAGACGCTGCGGCAAATACTGTGACGTTGTGCCGCAATGAGGAGTTATACGCGCGGGACGTGCGAGCCGTTGAGTTTAACTGGATTATGCCTCCTGTGCCAAATATGTGCATCAAGGCGAAAATCCGCTATGCGCACACTGAACAGTCCGCGACGATTGTGGATGTCGGCGATGAAATCGTGCATATCCGCTTTGACGAACCGCAACGCGCGGTGGCGGCAGGGCAGGCAATTGTGTTGTATGATGGTGATTTTGTTGTGGGGGGAGGCGTGATTGTTTGATGGAGAATTTAGTGGAGCAACTATATGGTAATCGAAACTTGCCCAATAACCAACTAAAAGCTTTACTTTCTACAAATAGCTATGATCAAGACCTCTTTGCCGCCGCTGACACGATTCGTCAACGGCACTATGGTCGAGATGTCTATATTCGTGGGTTGATTGAAATCAGCAATTACTGTCAGCATGATTGCTATTACTGCGGTATTCGATGTGGCAACGGTGAGCTGGAACGCTATCGGCTGACGCAAGAGGAAATTTTAGCGTGTTGCAAAGAGGGTTATCGCTTGGGGTTTCGTACTTTTGTAATGCAGAGCGGCGACGACCCGTATTTTACCGATGATGTCATGTGCGAGTTGATTACTGTCATTAAGCGAGAACACGGTGATTGCGCCATTACGTTGTCGTTGGGCGAACGGTCGCGGGGGAGTTATCAAGCGCTGTTTAATGCGGGTGCGGATAGATATTTATTGCGGCACGAAACGGCAAATTGCGCACACTATGCGCAACTGCATCCCAAGGACATGCAACCGGACACTCGTAAAAAGTGTCTATGTTATCTCAAAGACATCGGCTTTCAAGTTGGATCGGGTTTTATGGTTGGGTCACCGTATCAGACGCTTGAAAATATTATTGAAGACCTACGGTTCTTGCAAGAATTGCAACCCGATATGATTGGCATCGGGCCGTTTTTGTCGCATAAAGATACGCCGATGTGCGATTTCCCAAACGGTGATTTGGCGTTGACGCTACGACTGATTTCAGTGTTGCGGATGATGTTTCCGCACGCGTTGATTCCTGCCACAACGGCACTTGGTACACTTGACAGAAACGGGCGTGAATTGGGGTTGCGAGCTGGCGCGAATGTTGTTATGCCCAATTTGTCGCCGCGCAGGGTGCGCAAGCAATATGCACTGTACGACAACAAAATTGCTACCGGCGAAGAGGCGGCAGAAAGCCGCACACGGCTCGAAACGCGCGTCAAGTCGGCGGGGTATGAGGTTGTGACAGCGCGGGGAGATGTGCGGCGGGTGTAGATAAACTATATCCCATTTACCATGGTAAATACGTCAACACAGGCTGCCGTTAAATGTCTTATGTATAATGAAACATGGCGAAGCAATTATGACCAAGACGGTTGGAGCGCTGTGTTTATCTTCTAAGAATGCACCGTTGCCGACGTGTTGGAATATGCTGAAGGTGTGGCGTAATTTTCCAAGTCGTCACTACTTGACAAATTCCTTGCGCCTGTGGTATATATAAGAGATACCATTTGATTTTCACCAATTCCGCAGGAGGGTTTATGGAAACGCACACATACAAGACGGTTGAAACGTTGGAACAACTCATCGCCAAAATGGACGAAATCCGCAGAGCACAACAGATTTTTGCGACCTTTTCACAGGAGAAGGTTGACGAGATTTTCAAGGCGGCGGCATTGGCGGCGAACAAGCATCGTATTCCGCTTGCCAAGATGGCGGTTGAGGAAACCGGCATGGGTATTGTTGAAGACAAGGTTATTAAGAATCACTATGCGGCGGAATATATTTATAACAAGTACAAAAACGAGAAAACCTGTGGCGTGATTGAAGAGGATGCGGCGTTTGGCATTCGTCGTATTGCCGAACCTGTCGGCGTGATTGCCGCGGTTGTGCCGACGACGAATCCGACTTCGACGGCCATTTTTAAGGCGTTGATGGCGATTAAAACGCGTAACGGTATTATCTTTTCGCCCCATCCGCGTGCCAAAATGTGCACGTCGGAGGCGGCGAAAATTGTATATGAAGCGGCAGTCGCGGCAGGCGCACCTGAGGGATTTATTGGGTATATCGATAAGCCGTCATTGGAACTGTCCAACGAGGTTATGCGCAATGCTGATATGATTTTGGCGACGGGTGGCCCGGGCATGGTTAAGGCGGCGTATTCGTCGGGCAAGCCGGCAGTCGGCGTAGGCGCGGGCAATGTGCCGGCGTTGATTCACAAGTCAGCTGATGTGCCGATGGCGGTTAACTCGATTATTTTGTCCAAGACATTTGACAATGGCATGATTTGCGCATCCGAGCAATCTGTCATCATTGATACTGATATATATGAGGCAGTTAAGCAGGAATTTGTCTTGCGCGGTTGCTATATGCTCAAACCAGATGAAATTGAGAAAGTACGCAAAGTCATTGTGGTCGACGGCGCGCTCAATGCCAAAATCGTGGGACAGAAAGCTGAAACGATTGCCGAGCTGGCAGGAGTCAAGGTGCCGAAAGATACCAAGATTCTCGTCGGCGAAGTCGAGAGCGTGGACGTGAGCGAAGAATTCGCGCACGAAAAATTGTCGCCTGTGCTTGCTATGTATAAGTATACGTCATTTGAGGATGGGGTTGCCAAAGCCGATACGCTGGTTAAAGAGGGCGGCTACGGGCATACCGCAGCGATTTATATCGACACCTGCGAAAAAGAGGCATTGACTGCCTACGAAAATGCTATGAAAACCTGCCGTATTGTCGTTAACACGCCATCATCGCACGGCGGCATCGGCGATTTATATAACTTTAAACTGGCTCCGTCATTGACGTTGGGTTGCGGCTCATGGGGCGGCAATTCGGTGTCGGAAAACGTGGGTGTACGGCACTTACTCAACATCAAAACAGTCGCCGAGAGGAGAGAGAATATGTTGTGGTTTAGGTCGCCTGAAAAGGTGTACTTCAAGCGTGGGTCACTGCCTGTGGCATTGGCGGAGTTGAAAGATGTGTATGACGTCAAGAAAGTCATGTTGGTGACCGATGAGTTCCTCTATCAAAACAATTATACTAAGTGTGTGACCGACAAGCTCGATGAAATGGGCATTCGCCATCATACATTCTTTGACGTACAGCCTGACCCGACATTGGCGTCGGCAAAGGCGGGCGCAAAGGCGATGATTGACTTCCAACCCGACTGTATTATCGCGTTGGGCGGCGGCTCGGCGATGGATGCGGGCAAAATTATGTGGGCGTTGTACGAACATCCCGACCTCGATTTCCAAGATGTTGCCATGCGGTTTATGGACATTCGCAAGCGTGTGTATACTTTTCCCAAAATGGGCAACAAAGCGAAATTTATTGCGATTCCCACCTCAGCGGGTACGGGCAGCGAAGTCACGCCGTTTGCTGTTATTACGGATGAGCAAACAGGCATCAAATATCCCATTGCTGACTATGAGCTTATGCCGACGATGGCGATTATCGACATCGATTGCGGCATTATGGGTGCACCCAAAGGTTTGACGGCGGCGTCAGGCATTGACGCGTTGACCCATGCGCTGGAAGCCTATGCTTCAATGTTAGCGACCGATTACACTGATGGCTTGGCGTTGACGGCGATGAAAAATATTTTCAAATATCTGCCCATTGCTTATACCGACGTGAAAAATGTAGAGGCGCGTGAAAAAATGGCGAATGCCTCGACCATTGCCGGTATGGCGTTTGCCAACGCTTTCTTGGGCATTTGCCATTCGATGGCGCATAAGTTGGGGGCATTTTTTCATTTGCCGCACGGTGTGGCAAACGCGGTGTTGATTCCGCATGTCATTCGCTTCAACGCCACCGACAATCCCAAGAAGATGGGTGCGTTCTCGCAGTATAAATACCCCAAAGCCATTGAGCGGTATGCCGAAATTGCCGATTTCCTCGGTTTGGGCGGCAAGGATGACGCTGATAAAGTTGAAAAACTGATAGCCAAGATTTACGAGCTGAACGACCTGCTCGGCATCAAACGCGCTGTCAAAGATTACGATATAAAAGAAGACGAATTCATGGCCGTGCTGGACGAAATGGTTGAGCAGGCATTTGACGACCAATGCACGGGCGCAAACCCGCGCTATCCGCTGATGGAAGAAATGCGGGAGATGTATTTAGAGGTTTATCGTGGGTAACTTTCCCGTTCGCGCCGTGCGTGAAACTCCCTACGATTGTAGCACAGGAGATTTTTCATGAAACTATCCATGAACTGGCTGGCTGATTTTGTTGATGTTGGCGACGTATCTATTAAAGATTTTGCGCAAGGCATGACGCTGTCGGGGACTAAGGTCGAAATGATTGCGGCGCAGGCGGATAGTCTGCGAAATATCGTTGTCGGCAAGATTTTGAAAGTTGAAAAGCACCCTGACGCCGATAGGCTGAACATTTGCCGTGTTGATGCCGGCAAGCCGTTGACCATTGTCACGGCGGCAACCAATGTGTTTGACGGGGCGTATGTGCCTGTCGCGTTGGACGGCGCGGTGCTGGCGGACGGCACAGTTATCAAACACGGAAAATTACGCGGCGTAGTGAGTGAAGGTATGTTCTGCTCGTTCCAAGAGTTGGGACTGGAGCATGAAGATGTGCCGTATGCTGATCTTGACGGCATTTTAATTTTACAAAATGAGCCGAAGATTGGCGTGGAGATTGCCGAAATTCTGGGTTTGAATGACACGACAGTGGAGTTTGAAGTCACCAATAATCGCCCCGATTGTTTGAGTGTGCGTGGTTTGGCGCGTGAGGTTGCCGCGACGTTTGGACGGGAATTAAAATTTGGAGGTCGGAATTCGGAATTCGGAGTTGCTGCGGGGGATTTACCGTTTGCGGTTGCTGTTGAAGATAGTGCGTTATGTTCACGTTACTGTGGGCGTGTGGTGAAAAACATTAAAGTCGAACCATCACCGAAATGGTTGCGCGATCGTTTGCGCGCCAGTGGTTTGCGCCCGATTAATAATATTGTTGATATTACAAACTATGTGATGTTGGAATACGGACAGCCCATGCATGCGTTTGACTATGTTTGTGTGCAGGGCGGCGAAATTGTTGTCCGTACAGCGCGTGACGGCGAAACGTTGGAAACCTTGGACGGCAAGCAACACAAACTGTTAAGCAGCATGCTGGTCATTGCCGACAGCCAAAAACCAATCGGCGTTGCCGGCGTGATGGGCGGTGCGAATAGCGAAATCACTGACGTCACACGTACAATTGTGCTGGAGTCGGCAACGTTTAACGGTGAAAGTGTGCGCCGTACGGCACAGGCCTTGAATATGCGGACAGATGCCTCGTCGCGCTTTGAAAAAGGGCTGGATGCCAACAATGCATTGAGTGCGTTAGACCGTGCATGCCAATTGATTGAGCAGCTAGCATGCGGTGAAGTTGTTGGTGATTGTGTTGATGTGTGTACGGCGGACATATCGTTGCGCAACATGACACTTGACTGCAATGCGATTAACGCGCTGCTGGGCACCGATTACAGCCGCGATGTGATCGTCAAGGCGCTGCGTGCGTTGGGGTTTGGTGTTGAGGGCGACACCGTTGCCATTCCAAGCTGGCGCAAAGATGTTGCCATTACAGCTGATTTGGCCGAAGAAGTGGCGCGCTTGCACGACTACAATGCCATTCCGCGCACGCTGAATAAGTCGGGTGCTGTCGGGCGATTGACGGAAAAACAACAAAATGTCCGCAAGCTCAACAATTTGTGCCGTGGACTGGGATATACCGAAACGCTGTCGTTTTCGTTCTATGGCAGCAATGCCTTTGACCAAATCGGTTTGCCGGAAAATTCGCCAAAGCGTGATGCGATACGACTGCTTAACCCACTGGGCGAGGATACGGCATTGATGAAAACCACTCACTTACCGTCACTGCTGGATGTCTTGCGCCGCAACGACAATTTATCGTTGGGCGACTGTGCGGCGTTTGTCTTTGATAAGGTGTACATTAAAGATGCCGATGTTTTGCCTGCTGAAAAGAATTACTTGGCATTGGGTTGCTATGGCCATGAGCGTGATTTCTTCACTCTGAAAGGCGCGATTGACGCGTTGGCGCTGGCGTTTAATCTGCCGGCATTGACATATACGGCGAAAAGTGATTGTAATACGTTCCATCCCGGGCGGTGTGCCACGATTGCTTGCGACGGTGTTGAGTTTGGCGTGATGGGGCAGTTGCACCCGGCATTGAAAAATAAAAACGACCTTACGCAAGATTGTTTCTTGGCAGAATTGGATATGGATGCGTTTTGGCAAGCGGCATTACCGGAGAAAAAGTTTGCAGCATTGCCGCGATATCCGGCGATTGTGCGGGATTTGGCGTTGGTGTGTAAATGCGGTGTGACGCATGAGCAGTTACACAATTCGATTATGGCATCGGCGGGTGAATTGCTGGTCGACTTGGCGTTATTTGATGTGTACGAGGGCAGCCAGATTCCCGATGGCATGAAGAGTTTGGCGTTTAGCTTAACATTGCGCGCGCCCGACCGCACGTTGAGGGATGAGGACGCCGATGCAGTGATTGAACATGTGCTGGTGGGATGTAAGGAACTTGCTGTAAGGCGATAAAATGACATTATAGGGGATGCACATTGAGTGCCCCGCAGTAGAAATAATAGGGGGAAAGGATACATGGACGTCACAAGAAAGTACAACCTTGCCGATGAGCAAAAGGCCGAAATGCGCGCTGTGTTGGTTGAAGTAAGCAGGGCGTTGGAGGAAAAAGGCTACAACCCGATTGACCAAATTGTTGGATACTTGCTGAGTGAAGATCCGACTTATGTCACAAATCATCGCAATGCACGCATACTCATTGGGCGACTAGACCGTGATGAATTGTTGCGTGAATTGGTGCGAAAGTATATTGGATAGCGTTACAGGCGAGCGTCGTCTTAACGTAACATAATACTTACGCTTAAAAAGCCTGTGGTGTAACCATTATGGGCTTTTTTCGTGCTTCGGGATAAACTGTGAAATCCTTGCAGGGCAGCATGTGTAAAGGGGAAAAGAGATGTTTGGAAAATAAATTTGGAGAAATTTTCAGAAAAGTGTTGACAAATCAGACGGAAAGTGTTACAATTCGGTTACAAATAAAGTGGTGCTGAGTAGCCGCCTGGCAAAATGAAATCCCGGAAATTTTCGCAGAGTTGAAAATGGTTGGCTTTTGTCCTAAACAAAACGCTAAGAGCAAGCTAACGGTGCGTAAGTTGAAGTGAGTGAAATTTGTTGATGAGGCGGCGTTGCGACACGACAGGCAGAAACGCAGACAGGGAGGAAAATTATGACAGAGGCAGCGGCTGCGTCGGCAAAAAAAACGGCGGCGAAAAACCCGAAACAACTTATCTACCGTGGACATCCCGTTATGCGAAAGGATAGTTTGATTTACTACGGCAGTATGGGCGAAAAGTATATCGTGATGATGCAAATCCTCGAAACGGAAGAAGTGGAGCCGAAAACGGCGTCGGCAGACGCTAAGCCGTTGCAAATGGCGAAGCGTATTAGTGTGGAGTTGCAACGCACAGACCCAAATGTTAAGAGCAAAGACCGCGTGGTGCGTAAAAGCGAGAAAAATGGTCTGTACGCTGCCCTTGATATCGCCAGTATTTGGCTGGACAGAGCCTTATCGGGCAAGATGTAAGGGTGTGTATTGTACGACCGTGAAAGCAGTAAAAATACAAAAGAGGTAATTTATGCGACACTTCAAAAAACTTTTCATTGCAAGCGCAGCGGCGACGCTGCTTATGATGACATTGGCAGCAAGCGCGTCGGCGGCTACAGTTAGTGTCGCTACGGTGAACGCGCCGTTGAATCATCGCGCTGGCGCAGGAACTAATCACCGCGTTTTGTCTACCATGCCACAGAATTCGCTGGTGGTGCTGATTAATGACGGTACAACGGCACCTGCCGATTGGGCACGGGTGCAACGTAGAGATTCTGTCGGCTTCGCACATCGAAATTGGCTGACAGTACATACTGATAAGGAAGTCAACCTCGGGCGCGGCGTTGTGACGGGCAGTGCGGTTAATCTTCGCGCACAGCCAAACACTACGAGTGCTTCGCAAGGACTGTTAGCCCGAAACACCAATGTCGATGTTGTCGGTGTGCGCGGCGGCTGGTACAGGGTTCGCCATAATGGGAGAACCGGCTATATGTTTCCGCGTTACATACGACTGAGTAATGTACCCACTACAGTTGGCGGGGCTGCAGCGACTACCACGGCAACCAATAATAACAACGCAACAACACAGACGACGCAAAATCGCGGCGTGATTACCACGAACAATGTTAACTTTCGTGCACAAGCCGGTTTAAACTCATCTATTTTCCAAATGCTTGCCCGCGGCACAATTGTGGAGGTGCTTGGTAGGCAAGGCGATTGGGTGAATGTTAGGTTTAACGGCCGTACCGGCTTTGTTTTCCATCGCTATATTCGACTGACCGACGTGGCGAACGCGGATGCCGTGCGCAACGAGATTCTCGGCACCGGGCAAACCTCAAACATGGGACAAGCTGTTGTTAATAAGGCGCGGCAGCTAATTGGAACACCATACCGCTGGGGCGGCGCGTCGCCAGCTGCCGGGTTTGACTGTTCCGGGTTGGTATTCTATATCCATGGTCATTTTGGCCGTACATTGTTCCGTACGGCCACGGCACAGCTTGCCAATGGTACGCCAGTGGCGCGCGCCAATATGCAGCCCGGTGACATTGTGTTCTGGCGCGATGAAACACGTTCCACAACAGGTGCGACACATGTTGGCATTTATATCGGCGGTGCGCAGTTTATCCACTCGCCTCGCCCCGGACAAAATGTAAGAATTTCGAGCATGGCATCGGGGTATTATGATCGCTGGTTCTTGACAGCGCGGAGGATTTTTAACTAACATAGTTTTGTAAAGAAAATAAACCGACCGATTTCGGTCGGTTTATTTTCCTCAGTTGGATTTACATAATGAGTTGCCAATTTTTATTAAAGGCTTGTCAAAACGATAAAAATGGTGTAGAATGGAGGTCGTCGCGTGCGTATATTTCAAGGCGTTGTCGAACAAATGAAAGCTGCCACGCCGCGGCTGTTGGGTGTTCTTGACAATGATGGCATGGTGGTGTCATGCACCGATTCGGCGAGGATTGGTGAGCAGCGGGATGTTGTTGAAGATAAAATATGCGCTGGCGGCTATACGTATCGGCCGTTGGAGCGGCAACACGCCATGCCGGAATACACGGTATTCGCAGCAGGTGAGGATGAAGAAGCGTACACACTGTGTGTAATGGCGGGTATTGCGCTCAATAGTGCCAAGGCACTTTATGATGAACGGCATGACAAGGCGACATTTGTTAAAAATATTTTACAAGGCAATGTTATGCCGGATGAACTCTACGCGCGGGCGCGTGAACTGCAGATTAATTGCGATAAGCCGCGTGTAGTCATGCTTATTCGTCAACTTGACCGCAATGAGCCGATGGCTGCTGATATGCTGCAAAGCCTGTTCCCTGAGCGCAATCATGATTTTGTTGTCGGGTTGAGTGGTGATGAAATTGCATTGGTAAAGGAAGTGCGTGAGGATGTAGACACGCAAAATCTAAACAAGCTCGCAGCAGCCATCGAAGAGACCATGGGTGCGGAACTGTATATAAAGACTAACATTGGTGTTGGTGCGCCGGCCATGCATATTAAAGATTTGGCGAAATCATTCAATGAGGCGCGGGTTGCTCTTGAAGTTGGTAAGGTGTTTGAGACTGACAGGAGTATTTTGCACTATGCGCACTTGGGCATTAGCCGTTTGATTTATCAACTGCCTGTTTCGCTATGCGAAATGTTTCTCAAAGAGGTGTTTAAGCAAGGCAGTATGGATAAGATTGACCAAGAGATTTTGCTCACCATTCAGAAACTCTTTGAAAATAATCTCAATATCAGCGAAACGGCGCGACAGTTGTTTGTGCATCGAAATACATTGGTTTATCGGCTTGATAGAATGAAACGAACAACCGGGCTTGATTTGCGGGATTTTGAAGACGCCGTTGTCTTTAAAGTAGCATATATGGTGCATAAATACTTGGAAGCAGAGGGACGACGTTCATAATGATACGACTAATTGATGTTCATAAAACGTATGCCAATGGTGCGCGAGCGCTGAAAGGCGTTTCCCTTCGGATTGACGACGGTGAATTTGCCTTTATGGTTGGCGCAAGTGGCTCCGGAAAATCGACGCTTATTAAAATGCTCTTTGCTGAAGTGCGCCCAACTGAGGGGCGCGTCAGCGTCAACGGTTACAATATTGCCACTCTGAAAGAGCGCGATGTGCCTAATTTGCGGCGCACACTGGGCGTTATCTTTCAAGACTTTCGATTGATTGACAAGAAGAGCGTTTACGAAAACTTGGCGTTTGCCATGCGCATTGTGGGCGCGTCGCCAAAGGAAATCAGGCAACGTGTGCCGTATGTGCTGGACTTGGTAGGGTTGACCAATAAAGGTCATCGTAAGCCCGATCAACTCAGCGGCGGTGAACAACAGCGCGTTGCCATTGCACGGGCATTAATTAATAACCCCAAGTGTATTATCGCTGACGAGCCGACGGGTAACCTTGACCCTGTTCGTTCATTGGAAATTATGACATTGCTCGAGCGCATCAATGCCCTGGGCACGACGGTATTGGCCGTGACGCACGAGCGCGAACTTGTCAATCACTTTACTAAGCGCGTGATTGCTATTGACTCGGGCAAAATTGTCAGTGATAAGACGGGTGGATATTATGCGTAAACATGAAGTGAAATATCTATTCCGTGAGGGCGTGCGGGGAGCATTTTTGCATCCATTTATCAGTTTCGCCGCTGTGACGATTATCGCGGCTTGTCTTGTGGTTATGGGCAGTTTTACATTGGTGGCGCACAACATTGACCGTTTTATTGTCACGCTGGGTCAAGTCGATGAAATTGCGGTTATGATGGATTATGGTATGAGCGAAGAAGATGCGCGGCACATTCATGCCGGCATCAATCGTATAGACAATATCCGCACCAATGAGTTTACCAGTGCGTCTGAGCATTTGGAGCAGTGGAGAATTGACTTTCCGGCGCTGGCGGCGGGTCTGCAAGAGGGTGACAATCCGTTTCAGCACCGTGCCATTGTCACTTTGATGGATATTGAATTGCAAGAAGACACCGTTGCGCAAATCATGGCCATTGAAGGCGTAGAAGACGTGCGGAATGACGCACAGATACGCGAAACGCTTTCGGCGATGCACAATGTGGCAAATGTTGTCAGTTGGGCTTTGATTTTCTTACTAGGTACAGTGTCGGTGCTGATTGTGTCCAACACCATCAAGCTGGCGACGTATGAACGGCGAGAAGAAATTGCCATCATGCGCGTCGTGGGTGCGACGCGGCGGTTTATCCGTGTACCTTTCTTTATTGAAGGCGCGTTGCTCGGCATCACGGGCGGATTACTTGCTTTTGCATTACAGGCTTTGACGTATAACGCATTGGTTGGTCGCGCTACATTTGATTGGATGGACTTTTCGGCGGTCGCGTTTTCTGAGGTCAACACCGAAGTATTCGGTGCGTTTGTGTTGGGTGGATTGCTGGCCGGCTCGTTGGGCAGTGTGGTGACAATACGACGGTTTTTGAAGACGTAATTGGCGGTGTAGAGGCGACCTTGGTCGCATACATGCGCTATTTCGGAGGATGATCGGGATGGTCGCCCTCACAAAATACAGGAGGCTGCTTCTTATGAACAAAAATGTAAAACGCGTTGTTGCTATGACTATTGCCATTATTTTGGCGTTGGCGATATTGGCGTCATTGGTGCTGCCATTTATTCTCGACGCGTCGGCAACAGAGACAAGCACGTCGCAACCGCGAGGCACAACGTCGCGCATTGAAGAGTTGCGGGGGCGGCAGGAACAGCTTGCCAATGACCGTCGGCAAGTTGAGAATGAAATCTCTAGCTTGCGGGGGCAACATGCTACAGCAGTGCAAGAAATGAATGCCATTGAACGGCGCATTAACATCATTGGCGACGAAATTGATACACTGCAAGACTTGATTGGCGAGTTCACGTTGGAAATTGAACAACGGCAAAAAGAACTGGAAGCGGCTCAATTGCGCGAAGTCGAATACTATCAGTTGTTTTTGGAGCGCTTGCGCGCCATGGACAACATGGGCAGGGCTTCGCATTTGGGCGTATTGCTGCAAGCAAACTCGCTGTCTGAAATGCTGACACGAGCGCACGATATGCGGGCATTGATGAGCTTTGATCAACGCGTCATGGACGACTTGGCAGTGGCGACAGCTGAAGTGGAAGAAAATAAGCGATACCTTGAAGATGTGCAGCGTGAATTGGAAGAGAACGTTGCTGAAAAACAAATACGGCAAGGCGAGTTGGAAGAGGCGCATGAGCGGCAAGAGGTGCTTGTTGCCGAGATAGCTGCAAATCAGGCTGAAGCTGAGGCGGAGCATCGTCGTTTGATCGCTGAGGAAGAGGCTTTGGAAGGGGAGTTACAACGTCGCATTCAAGAGCTGATACGACGAGAGGAAGAAGAACGCCGCCGCGTTGAGGCAGAACGCCGCCGTTTGGAAGAAGAGGCGCGGCTTGCCAGAGAAGCGGCCGCTGCGGCAAATCGTACACCACCACCTCCTCCGACATTGCCGCCACCGCCCTTTGTGGCAACAGGCGATTTTAGATGGCCATTGCCGGCGCAGTTTACTCGCGTGACCAGCCCCTTTGGTTGGCGCATTCATCCTGTCTTTGGTGGGCGCAGATGGCATACCGGCGTCGACATTGCGCAGGCCGGCATTTCGGGACAGCCTGTGTTTGCCATGTTAGATGGTGTAGTGGCAGAATCGAGAAACAGAGGTGCTTGGGGCAATTACGTATTGATAAATCATGGCGGCGGCCGATTCACCAAGTACGCGCATTTGGCGCGCAGGGATGTGGCTGTGGGTGCACGTGTGACGCAAGGGCAGACCATCGGAACGGTGGGTAGTACCGGTGCGTCAACAGGACCGCATTTGCATTTCGAGACATGGATTAATGGCTCGCCGGTGGATCCGATGCAATTTTTCTCGCGATAAATTTATAGGGGTGTCCCTATTACACAAGGAGGCAAAATTTCTGTGAAAAAACGCTATGATATTGCCACGGTTGTCGCATTGATGCTGGTGGCTTGCGTAACCACATTTGTGTTTACATACCTATTTGTTACGGCCGATTTGCGCGATCAATTCGCCGAGGCAGGCGAATTGCGCAATGAATTTCAACAGTTTATCAGCGTGAGAGATGAGATTCGCGATAACTACATCGGCGAGCAAGATGATGAAGGCTTGATTGATGGTGCCATTGGTGGCATGGTGGATGCGCTGGGTGACCCGTGGTCACGGTTTTTGACGCCGGCTGAATTTAGCGCATATTTTAATCAAGGCGAGCTTGCCTTGCAACTTGGACTGGAAATTCGTTTTGATATTGAAGGGCGCGGCGCGCTGGTGACACGTGTACATAATAACTCTCCGGCAAGTGAGGCCGATATACGCCCGCTTGATGTTATTGTGGCAGTAGATGGCGTGGGTTTTGCTGAGATGGACGGTTTTTATGATGCTGTGGAACGCTTGCGCGGCGATGAAGGTGAGGTAGTGGAATTATCACTTCTGCGCGAGGGCGAAGATGAGCGCGAAGCAACATTGACACGCAGCACGGTGATTTTATCGCCGGTTACGTCTACGATATACACCGAGGAAAATGTCGGCTACATTCGCATCCACAGTTTTAATCACGGCGCATTTACCGATTTTCAAAACGCCGTAGACCGTATGCTTCGCGCCAATGTGGGGGGCATTGTCTTTGATGTTCGCAACAACGGCGGCGGCATGTTGGAAGTCATGACAGAAATGCTTGAGCTCTTGCTTCCGGGACAACGCGTGATCTACATTCGTGACAGAGATGGCGAATTGCAGTCGTTGCCCGAGACGCTTGATGAGGATACCGAGCCTTTTGCGGGCGGATTGCCGTTTATCGTGTTGACCAACGGACAATCGCTCAGCGCTGCCGAATTTTTTGCCGCAGCGCTGCAGGAACATCATCGTGCTACAGTTATCGGCGAGCATACAATGGGTAAGAGCTTGGCACAGCAGCAATTTGAGTTTGGCGACGGATCGGCACTTATCTTGTCGGTGAGTGAATACTTAACGCCGATAGGACAGGTGTCGCTTGCGGAGACTGGCGGCGTGCAGCCAGACAATGTTATTGCAATGGACGCGCGGCGCGCGGCGATGCTGCCTAATGTGGCATTAGAAGACGATACGCAACTGTTGGCGGCGTTGGCAAGAATGGGCGAATTGATGGGGGAGCCCGGCGGAGAATAAACAAGACATGGCATACGCTGATTTAATTGCGTTAGTAGGGATGGTGTGTCACCAATTATCTGTCAAACGGCTCATACATATAAAAAAGCTCATGGGCGGGTATAAAAACCCGCCCTCTGCATCGATTAAGGGTGCTTTTTCTATTTTGATAGATGATAGATAAAAATTCCCATTGACAACTTGTCGCCAGGCATGATACAATGATGCCAATTAAAATTGCTCAAATAATAGGAGGAAAATAGAGCTATGAAACGTACAAGCAAACGCGCAATTTCCCTGGTTTTGGCCCTGGTAATGCTGATTGGCCTGATGGGCATTGTGCCGGTAGCGACGGCAACGCCGACGCTGACCCATCCGACAGGATATGTTTTAGTTGACAGTCCGGCTGCAGCCCCAACGCTGCTTGGTTTGGGCATTCTTGCCGACGGCATGCCGGCAACGGCGGCCGACTTGGCAGATGCTGCATTTATTGATGGCTCGTCTGCAACTATCAGCGGCCTGACAATCGTCGGATTGACGCGCGGCGTACATAGGCTGCAAGTGGGCGGTCTTGATATCCTGCTTGTTGTCAAAGATGCTGATGAAACTGAATTTGTGCTCTTTGAGACCAACTTTTCGGGCATGGATGATTTGCCTACCAGCTGGACGCAAGGGCAAGGCCCGATTGCCGGGACGGTGGCCAATAATAGGCTGACAGTTACCTCGGGTTCAATTGCCGGTGTGCTGTCAATTGCACGGCCAGTCATGCTGCCCGTGTTCTTAGAAGCGTTCCCAAATGTGCGATTCGGTGCTGATATGACAGTCACACAAGAGGTTAACAACACACGTTATGTTGCCATGACATTTAATGCGACGTCAGGCACAATCGCGCCATACTATCATTGGCTGACACGCGGTGCCGGTGGTGGAACACGCGGCATTAATGGCAATAATGGTACAACTTGGCTAGGCGTAGATAGCGGCGCAATTACGCCTATTGGCGGTGCGCCTGTTACCAACGCTTTGAACCAAACCAACCGCTATCGCCTTGACTTGTTCGGCAACACTATCCGCGGATATTTCAACAACATCCGCAACACCGATTGGCACTTCACGCCGTTTGGGCATGCCAACACGGGTGGTATGTTGGGCTTTAAAGGTGATCAAAACACGTTTAATGTGACCAATATCCGCGTGGTTTACAACAACGGCAGCTTGAACGCCGCTGAAACGCCGTTTGACGGTACACGCAACTTTACGTACCCTGATCCGACGATTGGCATGGTGATTTTCCCGTTTATCGAAAACGTGCAAACACCTGTGACCAGCATTGTCAACGCGCCGACGATTGTGGCAGATGTGACACAGAACCCCTTGACGCTTGCCGCGATGGATAGCGGCCGCCCCGCTTCGGCGATTTTGGATATTGCGCCCGGGCTTTCAGTGGCCAATGCCGGCGGTGCTTCGCTGGCCTTTGTGTTGAATGCTATGAGAGGCAGGGTCATTCCCGTGTTCCGCATTGAAACCATGGCGATTGCCGCCGAGTTTATTGAGTTCTATGAAGAGAGCGATATTCGCGACGGTGTTTTGATGAGCAGCGATCCTGTTGTATTACGCCATTTGCGCTTGGCGATTAGGCATTTGCAAGGTGCATTAGCCGTTGACGGTTCAGGTGGCATTGACAGAGATGTGTTGGATGCGTGGGTGCTTGATGCCAACCCCAATTTGGGACGTATTCTATACATATACAATGCCGGTGAGGTGTTGGAAGAGGATATCTTCTATCTGCAAGCGCGTGTGTTTAGCGTTTGGGTGGATGCGCCTGCTGCTACCGACGCGTTGTATAGGCAGCTCATTAACGGACCAAATGGATTTGTCACTGATAACGTAGCGCGACTCTATGAAGTGTATGAATCTTTCGACGGCAATCTGCCGACAATGATACGTACGCCGGTTAATGCAGCGCACCGCGGCTCGCCTTCAAAAATTCCGCAAAATACCGTAGAGGGCGCGATACAAGCAGCTCTTGACGGTGCCAATGCTGTGGAATTCGATATTATGATCACGCTTGATGAAGAGTTGGTCATTTTCCATGACAACCGCATCGGCGTTTTGACTGGGCCTTGCTGTGAAAATGCCAATGCCGGTGGTGCTACGCCTTGCTGTCCCAATAACCCTAACATTTGGGAGTTGACGTTGGCAGAGGTGCGCGAACTTGTGCCTAACCAGCCGGGCGACTACGCGCACTCGGTTGAGTGGAACCCGGCCGACTTTACGCACGTACGAATCCCCACCATGTGGGAATACTTGCAGGCATTGGCGGAGTTTGAGGATGTTATCTTCCTTGCCGAGATTAAGGATGCTTGGAGTATGGGCACGTCAGCCAACCCCGGGCGCACTGCCAATATCATCAGATTACTCAGCGAGATGTTAGATGATTTCTATGACGAGTACGGTGTTAATTTACGCAACAGATTTGTCGTTATCACATTCAATCACAATGCCAACAAGATTGAGATGATACGTGAATATCTGCCGGAAAGCACAGTAGGCGGATTGAGCGGCACGTTTACCAACGCCGAATCGGCAATTCGTGAATTTGCGCCGCAGAATATGATTAACAACAGCAATCAGGCCGGCATGATGGGCGGCGGACGTGCATTGACACAAGCCATGAGCCATCGCGGTTTGCCTTTTATTCCGTGGACATATCGCGACCTCCCCAGCGTCAGTCGCGACTATGTTGCCGGTGTTGCCGGTCTGACCAACAGCCACGCACATCGTTTGTCCAATATTTCGGTAGCGTTTAGTACCAATGAGAATGTGCAAAACATTGAAACAGGTCAGTTGGTGTACCTTGCGGGCGAAACGGTCAACCGCCATAACGTTACGGCGGTGACGTATGACTTTGCGCCAGTCATTATCAGTGGCGGTGAGTTTATTGCCGTTAATGAATTTGGCGGCATTCGCGGTGTTGCGGAAGGCACGGCGGTGATTATTCCGCGCGGTCGGGCACGCGTTGGCGGTAATGTATTTCTCTTGCCGGGCACTCCCGTCGCTATCAACGTTTCGGCCGACATTCACACCGGGCAAGATCCGGATCGTCCGATTGAACCCGGCTGGCCGATACTGCCCGACGACTATGCGCACAACTTGCTGCCGAGCAACCTTGACAGCAGGATTTTTGATCAAAAGACAAGCGCCTCGGGACACACCGCACCTATCAACCAGGCAACGAGCTTAACGGTGACGGAGCTTGACGACGGCGTGCTCACCATTCAGCGGCGGAGCAGCGCGGGCATTGCTTGGCCATCGGTGGTCTATTCGTTGGAAAACCCGCTCGTGTTGGATGTTGACGAAGACAAGATTTACTTTGATGTCGCGCTGACAAGCGGTGCGACAGCGAACATGACGCTGTATTTTGCGCCTGTTACAGCCGGCGGAAACAGCGCAAGCGTGAGTTTCTTGCCGCAATTGTCGATGACACCATTTATTGTCGGACCAAGCATCGGCGAACAGCCGGGTACGGCGACTGATTTTGGCCCCGGCGTACATATCGGCGGCTTTACGCTGCGTGAGTTGATTGAAGCAAATGCAGTTAGTCATGAAGTATATCGCGACCATGCACAAACGGTTCTGAATTTGATTGACAATGGAGAATTGGCAGTTCATGGCATAGCATTTGCCATTGTTGGCGCAACGCCGATAGAGGATGTGTTGACGGTTAACCGTTTGTTCGTAGGCGAAAGAGAAACCGATGTTGAATACTGCCCCATTTGCGGCAGCCCGCAAGATGAATGCGACAAGTTTGACCCTTACCGTGACACCCCCAATAGTTGGGCGGTTCCTTACGTGACACGGGCGCAAGATGCCGGTATCATCGGCGCACATCTGCCAGTTGGCGTACTCTACCGCGAAGGCGCGCCGCGCTGGTACATCGCTGAATTGCTGGCAAACTTTATGATGGCGTATACGGGCAATACATTGGCCGAGATTATCGCTGGATTTGACGGCGAGCTGGCAAATGTGACGTTCCCCGACGTGCCTGGCGGCCACCCGCACTATGCGTCAATCATGGCGTTAGCACAGCTGGGCATTCTGCAAGGCGGTGAATTCGG
>Ga0131853_10002183_pt1 | contig 35148 bp, 30 predicted proteins | sample TergutLab28metaG_FD_92764 | JGI IMG/M metagenome (GOLD analysis project Ga0131853, IMG submission 92764) | Labiotermes labralis P1 segment gut microbial communities from Petit-Saut dam, French Guiana - Lab288 P1 (version 2) (version 2) | ecosystem: Host-associated > Arthropoda: Insects >... | reverse complement strand
ATAACTGCGCTTCCAACACTTTCATGTGTGTATATCCCCTTGCCATGTAAAAACCTCCCATCGTTTTTATTATACGATAGGAGGCTTTTCTTTCCCCGTCCGTTTTTACTGGTGCAGTACAACGGTGTCCGAATTTGCGGGGTCTTTTATTGTTGTTTTAGTTGTTTATCTTAATGCGTGTTGATTAGTCTGCTTGCCATGAGACGAGGGTTTCTACCGCGTTGCCGCCGGGGCCGTCAAGGAGTTCGACGGTCATGGAGTAGGCAAACCAATCGTGGCTGCCCCACATACCGCGGAGCACGATATTACCGATAAGGCCGTCAATATCTTGGTCGCCGTCGAGGGTAATTTCAACAACCAGCGTATGTCTGCCGTCGGCATACAGTTGTACGCCGTCTTCTTCCACCTGCCATACGGCGGGGAGATAGGTTGCTATGTCGCCCGGGTGAACGCGGTGGTCGTTAACCGTATCAACGTCGGCTTGCGGGTGCAGGCCGAAGGATTCGTCCCTGCTCCAGCGTACGCGCCAGCCTGCCGCGCCTACGGATTCCACATCATAGGTGATGCGGATGGAGGAGCCTGCAACGGGGGTAAACGCGCGCCCGCCTTGCATGTTGCTGGTAGCATAGGGCCATGCGTGTAAGCCTCTGCCGATGATAAGGTCAAGGCGGCTTGTGTCGGTGCCGTCGGTGGGTGCAAAGCCGGAAATTACACCCATATTTTCCGCGCCTGCGCGTTGTACGATAACTTCATGGATGATAAGGTCGGGACCTTCCCCTGCGGTCAAGCGGAGGTGCCTGCGTCCGCCTGTGATTTCCGCGTCGGTGATTACATAGCGCAGTTCAAAATAGCCATCGGTTTCCAAGGATGCCAACATACCGTGGGGGGCGTCCGCTTGCGCAATTCTCGCTTGTCCGCCGCCTACGACAGTACCGCGGTAGATGATTACGTAATCATGGTTTGCGATATCCCAGTCGAATTCCGTGGTTATCAAGTCAAGGGCATACCAGTTGTTGGCACGGTTAGCGATTGCAATAGAAGGCCCTGCTTCTATTTCATACTCGGGACCGCCTGCCGAAGAAAGGAAGGGGGAGTCGTTAACCGCACTCTCGCCCCATGCACCTACCACCAAATCGGGGTCCAATGTAAGCTGGTACACAATACCTGCCGGGAAGCTGAACGGCTCCGGTGTAGGCTCCGGCGTGGGTTCCGGTGTGGGTTCCGGTGTTGGGGCCGGCGTTGGTGCGGGTGTTGCCGTGGGTGCCGGAGTCGGTGTTGCCTCCGGTTCGTTGTTGCGTCCGCAGGAGGTTATGGCGGCAAGCCCAAAGGCAAGCATGATAGCCATAACCGCTGCTAAAAGCGTTTTCTTGCGCATGTTCGTTCTCCTCTCATTTTATGTTGTTATCTCAAAGCACAGCGCTTATTGAGATTTCGGTCAGATTATACAATTGATAGTGGATTTTGTCAAAAAATTTTAGCTTTTTTGCTAAATTTATCTGCCGCTTATCATGGCGTTGGCGCGGGCGATGTTTTCGTTCCACACCTGTTGGGCTTCTTCCACGATGACAGCCGCACCCCATAAATTGCTCGCGCTGGGACCGTCGGGACCGCTCCATACGCGCCACGCAAAGGATTCGCCCAATTGGATGTTGCCCGGCAACACGCGGTACACACGCAGGCGCAGCCAATCGGGGTTGCGTGTCCACAATGCCATGGTTTCCTCCACGCTTCTGGGGTCATAGAAGTTGGCATACTGTCCTATCATCCAGTCGTCCTCGTCGCCGTCGGGCAACGGGCTGTTCCACAAGCCAAGGGCGTACATGATAGCGTCCACTTCATCGGGGTTAAATACATGGGGGATCGCCATAAAGTTACCGCCGCTGACGCCGCCCATGTAGCCGTCGGTCCACGGTGAGGAAGGCCCGCGCGGGAAGGTAACCCAGCCCCACGGGTCATTTACTTGAATATCACCGACGATGTGCGACATCCCGGGGCGCATGGCACCGTGTCCCGCGTTAAACGCATCGACAAAATAGTTCCATTCGGCGTCGTCGAAATCCACTTCATGGGACGCAAGCATTTCCTCGCGCACCTGTACCATTAGTTCCAACGTTTCAAATACTTCCGTGGAAGTGGTGGTGTTCACGAAAAGCCCCGTTACGGGGTCGATACCCGCCAAGTCCGCGTTGTTTGACGACAATGCAAGTTCGAACATATCTTGGTGGAAGCCGAGGATAGGCCACACGGTGATGTTGCCTTCGGCGTCAAATTGCCGTACCTGACGCGCCACACGCAGGAAGTTATCCCAAGTCCAGGTGTTGCTTGCTTGCAATTGGAACAGGTAATCCCCGGGCAAACCCGCTTCTTCGAACAGGCGCATGTTAAACGCGATACCGCCGGAGGTAAAGGTTTCCGTGGTAAAGCCGTGGGGATGACCGTTGCGCATGGAAAGCTCAAGGTGACCGGGCTGCCAGTTAACCTCGGGGAAGCGTTCAAAATGTTCCATGGGCATGGGCGCGAACGCGCCGTCAGCGTTTAACGCCAGGAACCAGCTCGGTTCCAACGCCATTACCTGGTATTCACGACTGCCCGTGGCCAGCAAGTCGGGGAACAAATCCCGTGCCGCCGCCCAGTTACCCACGCGCACGTTACGGATGCGGAAGTTATGCTTTTGCTCCAGCTCCCTGCGGTGTTCCCAAACCATACGGTCTATAATGCCCGCGCCCGCGTAGTTAAAGGTTTCCGTACAGTCGTCGTTCCACCAGTTGGCGATAAGGATTTCGATACCGCCAAGGTCGCGCGGTGGCGGCGTGGCCACCGGTTGCGGTGTCGCATCCACGGTGGCGGCGGGCGTTGCCGTTGGGGTGGGTGTCGGGGCTTCGGGTTCGTTGTTGCTGCCGCCGCCGCATGACGTTACGAAGGCAAGGGCGAACGCCAGCACAACGGCGGTTAATGCGAATTTTAAAAATTTGCTCATTTTTTTCTCCTTTCGGGTTTTGATTATCGTTAACTTTTGCTCGTGGCGAGCAAAAGTTCCGTACCCTACATTTTTATGCCGCTCTGCCCAATACTTTCCACGAAATACCGCTGGGCGAATAAATACACAAGGATCAACGGCGCAATACCCAGCAGCACACCGACGGAAACCATGACCTCCACCAGCGCAATGGGCGCAAGCATAAGTCCGCCCTCCGCCGCGCCTATCGAAACGACATACCAGGAAGCAAAATAATCGCCCAGCCCCGCCATCTGCTCCGCCATCATCCCAAAGCTGCGCAGGAACATACCCGCGTAAAAGCCGTCCGTCCATTGCCAAACGAAGGCGAACAGGAAGCACGACATCAAAACGGGTACGGCATCGGGCAGCATGATTTGCGCGAAGGTGCGCAGCTTGCCGCAACCGTCCACCCACGCGGCTTCCTCCAGTTCTTTGGGCATGTTACGGAAATATTGCCGCAGGATAAAGATATACAAGCCGTTGCGCAAGCCCATCGCCGTTGCGGACAACAGCGTATAGCCTTGCAAAGTGTCCAGCAGGTTAACCGAACCCCCCGTAAACAGCGGGATAAACCCGAAGAACTCGAAGAAGCGGAAATTAATGAACATGGCGGAGCGCAGGATATGCGGCGGTATCAATATCGTAATCATCACGCATACAAACCAAAACCGCTTACCCGGGAAGTTAAAGCGGGCAAAACCGTACGCAACCAAGGTACAAGCGGAAATTTGCAATAATGACATGCTGAAGGTGATCGCCAGCGTACGCCACAAGGATTGCCAGTAATACATAAGCTCCAGCCCCAGGCGGAAGTGTTCCGTGGTGGGGTAGCGCGGGATGGCAATCACCGTGGGGTCGAACAGGTCGTCACGGCTCATGAAGGTGTTGGACAATTGGTGCAGCAGCGGCTGTAATATCAAAAAGCACAGGCCGAACAACAAAACCACCATAAGGAAATTGCCCAGCACACGGCTGACATCGCGGCGCAGCAGGTAGCCGTCGGTAGCGGTATTGCGCTGCCAATAGGTCCGCTTAATCATAATAATACACCAGCTTTGAAATAAGGAATCCGACGATGGCTAACACCGCGGCAATCACGGTAAAGTAAATCATGGCGATGGCGGAGCCGAAGCCGAACTCGCGCCAGCGGTTAACCACAATGTCGATCATACCCATGATTTCGCCGTCGGTTCGGCTCATAAAGTCCACGATGGAATAGATGACCACGACCAGTATCATGGGGCTTATCATGGGGAAGGTAATCTTCCAAAAGTTTTCCCAACCCGTTGCGCCTTCAATGCTGGATGCCTCGTAGATGCTGGGGTTAATGGTTTGCAAACCCGCCAGGAAGATAACGATTTGGATGCCGCTGGCCATGGCGATGGTGTAGATTTGGTTCACCACCGCCATAATGTATTCGATAAACCTATCCGCTACACCCGCGCCAAATTCCGCTACGAGTATGCTTTCGATCACGCCCGTAACGTTGGCGCGCATGGCGTTTTGGTTTTGTATTTGCTCGGAAACCAGGCTTAACAGCGAATTATTGGTTTCGATACCCACCAATACGCCGCTGGCAAGGATAACGGGTAAAAAGAACACCGCGCGCACGAAGCCGCGCCCCGGGAACGCCCTGTTAAGCAGTACGGCGATAAACAGGCTGAATATCAGCACGGGCAACACCAACAGCCCCATGGCAATCAATTCTTCCACCAAATACTGCGTAAAATCGGGGTCTACCAGGAGCGCCCTGCGGATATTTTCCAGCCCCGCCCAAGCCATGGAGAACTCGTCGTTGGCGAAGTCCACCGTTACGGTGGAGAACGCCATGCGTATGTTTTGGTACAGCGGGTAAGCCATAAACGCAAGGAAGCCCAATACAAAAGGCGCTATGAACAAATAACCCGCCACCGCGTTCTTGCCGCGCATCGTCAGTTTCACGCCCTACCCCCTCACTACCGTATAACGCTGCGCGGGTACGGATACCGCGCCGTTATAGTCAGCCATAGTCGTATTTACATACACGCGGGTGCCGTCCTCGTATACCGTAACCGTAACGCCCGTGCGGCACAGGATTTGGTGGCCGACAATCAATTGGTTATATAAATGCCCGAAGTCCCGCGTATGGCGTTGATACAATTCATTGGCGACACCCGACCACCTGCCGAATTCGTTGGAAAAATACCTGCGGTAGCGTGAAACTTGTAAATCGGCCGTGGACGCGTCCATAAAGCTTAAGAACAGCGTCGCGCCGCTTTCGACGGTGTTTAGCAAATGCAGGGAGAAATCCTCCGCCAAATTGATCGGGCGCCCCGCGAAGGGCACCAGCCCGTGCAAAACGATGGCATAAAAGGGTACGTGCATGTCCGTAATGTTAAAGTTTTGGTCCGTCAGCGGCATACCCGTTATCACGTCGGCGAAGGGTACACCGTAGGCGAACCCGTAATTTAACCATACGCCCGTGCCCCCGTCCGACAACCCTTGCAGCAAATCCATGCGCATGCGCATACTCGCCTCGCGGCTGACGTGGCGGTTTTCGTGGAAGTCACCCGCCAGCGCGCTTGCCATGGAGCGGAACGCGATATTGTTAACGCCCCTGTCCGCGGCTTCGTCAATAAAATTACGGGCTGTGTCCATCATAAATTCCGGCCGGGCAACGATGACGGGGTCCGCCATAATGGACGCCGCGCCCAATTGGCCGAAGTATACGGGCGAAAAGCCGCTATGCTCCATACGGCTGCGGTTGGCTTGGCGGGCGGCGTCGCGGTTGGGCGAAAAGCCGTTAAACCATCGGTTGCCCCGCATGAACATAAAATCGCCTTCGATATAAAAGTTATAGCCCAGCCGCGCCGCCGTATCCAGCATATTATCAAAGGCGCGGCGGTTGCCCAATTGGCGTATCAGATTAAAGCCCAAGGGGATTTCGTGGTCGATGGATTTGTTATGCGCGCCGCGCATCTTTACGGACAGGTTGCTCCAGCCGTAGTCCGAAAGGGTTTGCATCATATCCGCCGCTTCGGAAAAACTCGTAAGCGCGAAGGGCCTGTCAACGGGGAAACCCATCAAATGCTGGGGGGTAAGCGCGGCACCCAATATTTCCACCACAGCGGTTACGGGGGCGGCGTTGCGTTCGTTTAATTGCGGGAAGCGTGTTTGCAAAAATTCACGGAAGGCATGTGCCATGCCCACATAGCCGGGGTCGGCTACCGTGTAGCGTATGACAATTTGCTCCCCGCGGGGCAGTTCCCATTCGTGCATCAACAACCGGTCGCCCGTGCGCCCGGCAACGTCCAGCGACGCGCCGTGCAACAAGCGGAAGGTAGGATGCACACGGCTCCAGGGCGCGCGCATCCCGGCGGCCTCCGCGTGTATGGACGCGTAAGACGCGCCCTCGTCTATGATGGCGGCGAAGGTCGCGCCGTTGCGGTATACGCCGAATACGGGGAAAGCCGCGCGGTTGTCACGGATCAGCATGGTACGCATGATGGCTTCGTCCCAGCCGTATACGCGGGCGGCGAAGGGGTTCTGATTATGCCGCACCGTATCAAAGAACATGAGGGAACCCGAACCGTCGGGTACAAACAAATAACCGTCATCCGCCGCGTGGCCCGCGCCGAAGTACGGCATAACGGTCAAGTGGGTGGGCATGAAAGTGGGGTTGTAATTGATCCCGTCGAAGGGGATCGTCACGACCATGGCGTTGCCGTCCAGCGTAAAGCGCATCGTCACGTTAAACACGGCTTGGTCGATTTCCGTAGCGATGCCGAAGTACGCCATGTCCGCCGTCCAGTCCTCGTAGGTGTAACCCGCTTCCGCCAATATTTCCTGTACCATGCTCCGCAGGGCGGAGGGTATATCCTCCCGCAGGGTGTAAACGGCTTCGCCTTCGTCGTTGGGGGTTGAGCTGTAGATGTTCAACACTTGCAAGCGGTCGCGCCTGGGCATTTCCTCAAGGAAGGTATAAAAACGGTCGGCGTAAATGGCGTCGGGTATGTGGAAAACCTCCATGATACTGCCGATGGTGAAGTACACTTCAATGCCGCCGTCCACAACGGCTTGCGTAAAGGTGCCGCCCCGTACGGAAAAACGGTAAGCGTCCTCCGTCCATGTACTGCTGGAACGGTTCTGATATTCCATTAAAAGTAAGGATTGCATGTAAAAGCGTTCGATGGCGGCGGATTCGTCGCAGGTGGCCGCGCCCTCCGGCGTGGAACGGAAGGTGTGTCCCGTGGCAAGGTCGGTTAGGACGATCTCCGCCGTTTGCGTTAGGAAGTCCAATCGCAGGATGCCGTTATCAATGGAAATGACGGGCGGGGCGTTCGGGTCTTGCCGATGGGTGATGATTTCCCCGCCGTCACGCTCCCGCGCGGCGCAGGCGGTAAGGAGCAGGAGCATAACAATAATCGGCAGCAACAGAATTTTCACGCTATCCCCTCCTTATCCTGAATATGGCTTCCTGCGCGATGGAGACAAAGTACGCGACGCCGTCGCTTACCACCGCGAAGAACATGATAAAAATGAAAATCATGATACCGATGGCGAAAAGGGACAGAATCGTGGTCAAGATTGATTTGGAAAAGCTGTAATCGTGTATTTCCTTCATGGCGCACAGCAACAGAAGGACAAACCACATATACCCTATAATCGTGAACATCCAATGGAACGCGCCTTCGCTGTAGGTTATTACGTGGCTGATGGGCACCAAAGCGGCATTAATAATGATTTGCGGCACCATGGCGTACGCGTAACCCATATAAATATGCGAGATTTTTCCCTTGCCGTCGAACAGCGTGGTCAAGCACCAGTTGGCAACGCTGAACAGGAGAATGGGAATCACCATCTGCCCCAGCACCCACCACGCGCTGAACATCTCCATGTTTAAGTTAATAAATTGGAAGTTGGTAAGCACAAGGCGGAGAATTTCAACGATTACGGCAATGGCCACAATGGTATGCGCCGCCGCCATGCTCCCGCGTTTTTCGTGTATCAAATCCCAAAAGCCGTCCAACGGGCGGCGCATGGTATACAAAGAGAAGCGCAAAGAGCGCAGATACCCATGCCAATCAAAACGGGTAAGCCTTGCGGTCATGACTCAAGTATCTCCCTTCGCACTTTAATTACCTTCTTAACCACCGGCGGCACCACAATCAGCACACCCAGCACCACCGCGAACATCCAAAAATATTCCTCCATCCATTGGCGGCGGTAGAAGCCGAAGGCACGGCCGTAATTCGCGTTATCGTTTTGCATACGGAACAAATCCATCGCGTCGCGGTAATAGCCGCGGCGTAAGAGCGCGCGCGCCACGCCGATGTAGGCAAGGCTAAAGTTGCCGTTGATACGCAATACTTCCTGCCATATATCGTAGCTTTCCTCGTACAGCCCGCGCTGATACATCGCCAACGCGTCGTTGATATGCCTGCCGTATTCCGTTAAATCAAAGCGCGTAACCGCACCCGTGGTCGCGTCCAGGGCAAAAAGCGTAAAGCCCATGGAATCCAGCGCGACAGGCAGCATAAACGCGCCCTCGTGATGGCCGTAGCTGCCCCACGCGTACAGGAGCTCGCCTTGGTTATCGTAGGCAAATAAACGCCCGCGTGTGCGGTCGAACACGACAAAGGTATTATTGGGCAGCGCGGTCACGTCGATGAGTACGCTCGACCCTTGAATATGCCCCGCGTTCCCCACCCACAGGTCGCCCTGGGGGTCCTCAAAGCCGTTGCGGATCATTACGTCGGAGCCCATGGCGTTGAGCCTGCGCACGGGTTCCACGTCGGGTCCGCTGGAGGTTACGAACAGGAAGCCTTCGTTATCAATGGTTACGTTGTTATAATCCACGGGGACAAAAAGCCAGCCCCGCTCGCGCTGGTCCCGCGTGCTGATTCTGCGCCAAAAACGCTGCCACGGATTTATCGTAACATCGGGCGCGCCCATATAGCCCGCGAAATAACCGTCGTTGTCAAATTCCATCAGCCCGCGGTTAACCATGGCAACCTGGGCGAACAACCGACCCGAAAAGTCCACCGCCAATTTTAGCGGCAGGAAATGCCTGTCATCCTCCAGCGCGCTCAATTCCAACTTGGAACGGTCAATAACGGTCAGTACATTCCAGTTTTCATCCGTGTGCAGGATACGGTGGTTTTCCGTATCGGCTATCCATTTTTGCCCGTAATTCTGCATCCACGGGGATACGAACATGCCGTGGGGGCGGTTTAAGGGGCTGGCTTCGCCGTTGATATACACATGGGTAACCACTTCGGCAAGCTCAAAAGTGCCGTCGTCTTGGAATTTAATTACCACGACGCGGTTATTGTTCGTGTCAACCACATACAGGTAATTTTCCCATACCTGTAAATCCCGCGGGTTGTTAAAGTTCCCCACGCCCAAGTGTTCGCCCAAGATAAACGCCGTCACGCGGTAAGCGTCGGGGGAAGGAATGGGTATGCCCCATTCGTTATATGAATAGGTATAGTGCGACGCGCCGCCGGCGGTAACGGTAACGGGCATTAAAACCGCCGAAAGCGCGGCAACGAACAGGACTAAAAATATACGCTTCATCCGCCCGCCCCCTATTCCTTAATCCCGGAGTTCGCCATCGTGTGTAGGATATTACTCTGCGCGATGATAAACAACGTAATGGGTACGACCATCATAACCAAGGCAACCGCCGCGCCCACACCCATACGCGCCACGTTGGGCGTGTGCGGGCTGCCCACGATTTGTTGCAGAGCGAAGGGCAAGGGCTTTAACTGTTCGGTATAAATCAAATTCTGCTGCGGGTTGTTCCACAATGCCTGTACGGAAAATATCATACAGGTCAGCCACGCGGGCTTAACCAGCGGCATTACGATACGCGAATAAATCGACCATTCCGTCGCGCCGTCGATCTTGGCGGATTCCACCAGCGACTGCGGCACGGTGTCGATGAATTGCTTCATTAAGAAGAAGCCCAAGGGGAACGCGAAGGAAGGCACGATAACCGCCAAATAGGTGTCTATCCAGCCGAGGTTGGCAAGGATCAAAAAGTTGGGGATGGCGGTGACAAAGCCCGTAAACATAAGCGTGGTGATTACGATGTTAAAGAATAACTTACTGCCGGGGAATACATATTTGCTGACGGCGTACGCGCCCATGGAGGCGATGATCAAATGCCCCAGCGTACCCGCCGCCGTGATAAACACCGTATTAAAGACATACCGCGTAAACGTCACCCACGAACGCGACATTAAAATGAACAAATCCTGTAAATTACTCATAGTGGGGTTGATTACGAACAAACGCGGCGGGAAGATGAACAACTCATCCAACGGTTTAAAAGCGTGGTTAATGGCAAACACCAGCGGGAAGGCAAAGAACGCGCCGAAGCACGCCAGCACAACGATAATAAATATATCCCCGCCCAGCGAACGGTTGGGGCGGCGTACGGCGCGGTTGGAACGTTTCATTTTTGCCTTGCGTGTGCCCATAGCCTACCTGCCTATCCGTGAGATAAATTTACCCACCAAAATCTTTGTATATATCATCGCAAGGAACAATATCGTGGCAATGGCCGACGCGTAGCCCATTTCAAAGCGGATGGCGCCGTAGTCCACCAAGTGGTTCACGATCGTATGCACCGCGTATTCCGTGGAGGGGAAGCCCGCCAAATCCTGCGTGACCTGCCCCACCGCGAAGGATGCCATAATCGCCATAACCGCGCCGAACATGAGCATACCCTGCATATTGGGCAGGGTGATGAACCACAGCTCCTGCCAGCGGTTCTTTACGCCGTCCATCAGCCCCGCTTCGTACAGGCTTTCATCTATCGTGGACAGCCCCGCGATAAAGGCCAAAAAACCCGCGCCCAGGCTCATCCACAACACGACGATGATAATAACGGGCATCATATAATCGGGGTTGGTCAGCCACAAATTGGGCTCCTGTATGATGCCCATGCGGATCAAAATCGCGTTGGCGTAACCCATTTCGTCGCCCGTAAAGATAATCGCCCACACCATAAACGCCGCGCCCGCGATCGTAGGCGCGTAAAATACCAGCGTAACAAAGGCGCGTATATAACGGGGCAATTCGTTGATAAACCACGCGAACAGGAAGGCGCATATATACCCGATCGGCCCCGTTATTACGGCAAGGATCAGCGTATTACGCAGGGCAATCAGGAAAACGTCATCGGAAAGGAACAAATTCAAATAATTTTGGAAGCCGATAAAACGCGGCGATTCCAGCACGTTAAAATACGTAAAGCTGAAGAAAATAGAAACGGCGACGGGCGCCAGCACAAACATGCCGAACACAATCGCAAAAGGCAACAGGAAAAGATAAAGCGTCTTATGCTTTTTCATTTCCTTCCACATGTGGGCGCGCAGGGCGCGCTTCTTTTCGCGGTAGCGGGTTAGCTTATCCATGCGGCACTACTCCAAGCCAAACTCGCGGCGCTTGTTGGCAAGCTCGCGGTTTATCACAATGGTAAAGTCCAGCAATGTTTCGCGGGTATCGGTATTTTCGTTGATTACGTGGCGGATGGCATTGATCAAATGCCGCTGTACGTAGTAGCCGCCGGGTACCTCGGGGATGCCCGTCACCCATGAACGCTGTTCGTTTAACACATTTAACTGCGTCACGTTCCACGGTAACCTTTGGAAGGCGTCCATGTTTGCCGTGGGGAAACGCGCCGCCGCGCCCATGACGGATTCCAGCTCGCGCCCGAAGCGCAACTGCGTTTCCGTCGAGGTCCACCATTTAAGGAATTCCCATGACGCGTCCTGCCGTGTGCTTGCGGCTATCATGATGGCCGCCGTACCCCAGCCGGGTACGGAATGGTCAACGGAGCCGTCGGCGCCCATGTAGCCGGGCATAAGTGCGAAGTTCCAACGCCCGTATATCTCCGGCGCGAATACGCTGAGCATGTTAAACAGGGTGAAATCGGCGAAGCCTACGGGCATCTCGCCGCTGCGGAAGCGGTTGGCGAAGTCAAAGAACTGGGGCGAACCGAAGTGCGTGAAGAAACGGGTAAACGCCTCAAACGCGGCTACCGCTTCCTCGTTATCCAATATGGTGCGGGAAAGGTCATCGTTATACAAATGCCCGCCGCGCTGTAAAAGTTGTGTCAAAAAGCCCGAAATGTCCGGGTTCATGGGGTTGCCGATGGGGGGTATGCCCACCGCCATATTGTTGCGTTGCAATACGGGCATCATGGCCAGCACGTCGTCCCATGTACGGGGCGGCTGTAAGCCGATATCTTCCAGGATATCCTGGCGGTAGAACATGAGGTTGAAGTTTTGCGTTTCCGGCACGGCGAAGAAGCCCGTACCCTCGGGGGAGATATAACGCACGGGCATCCACGCGCTTTCATGGAAGCGCCCGTACACTTCCTCCCAAAAGCCGGGAAATTGCGTCAAGTCCACGGCGGCGTTGCGGAAGGCGAAGTTGGCGGGGTCTTGCAAGGGCATGGACAGCACAACGTCCGGCCCGATGCCCGCCACCACGGCGGGAAGTACGGCGGAGTGCGCCACCAGCCGCAGGTTAACGCCGATGCCGCTGTTTGTGCTGAAGGAATCGTCAATCATGGATTTTAGAACCGTGGCTTGGTCGCGCCCCGTGGTTATCCACACTTCCAGTACATCCGCGCCTTCGTGTATGTCGCCCAAACTGTCAAAGTCCATCGTAAAGCTGGCGGTAAAGGCACGCAGTTCGTGGTTAATACGCGTGAAGAAGGTTTCGCGTACCTTCGGCAGTTCCGCGCCCGTACCGGAAATATAAATGAAGTCTATGTCCAACTGCCCTTCCATTAGGAAGCGGGCGGAATTCGCGAGGGACGAAATATTTTGGCGGAAATTGGTCAGTTGTAAGGGGATACGGTCGGGGCGCATGTAGAAGGTATCCATTTGGCGCACGAGGGTAGTGATAATGCCCGTGTGTTCGTTCCGCTGGCCCAGGAAGTCGGATAATTCATGCAGTAAGGTATACAGGATGCCGATTTCGTCGTAGATGGCGTCCATAACCTCGGGCATACGGTAGTGTATGCGGTAATCGCGCAGGGGGTCGGGGTTGGGGCCTGTCAGCACCAAAATACTGCGGTATATTTCATTCAAGCGGCGCACGCTGTCCAGTAAACGGTCAACCAGTTCGCCCATACCGCCCAAAGTCACGTACATACGGATGGTATTGACCCCCGCGCGCAAGGGGAACAGCAAATCCTCGCCCGAGGGGTGTTGGAGCGTGATCAACTCCCAACTGTTATTAAAACGGAAGGGAATAGCGGCGACCTCCGCGAAGGGTATTTCCCCGTTGACATACAGCGAACGGCTGGAAACAAAGCCTCGGTTATAATTTTGCCTGGCGGAAACGGATATGCGGTACAATCCGTCGGAGGGCGCAATTACCTCCCATTCTATCCATTGCCCCGCCACGCGCCAGGGCTGGCCGCCAATCATGTTAAGCGTAATCAACGACGCGGAAGGCGGGTCGGTGATGCCGCTGGAGGAATCAAACAGGGGGAACAAACTCGGGTCGGAACGCACCGTGGAAGCCTCGCCTTGCAAACGGTACGCCCAGTCGCTTGTGTTAACGGGCAGCGTATTGCGCGCCATAAAATCCACAAAGGAAGGCGGCGGCGTAATGGGTGTGACGTGTAACGCCCGCATCACCAGCGGTTCGTTAATGCCGATTAACGTTATCGTATTTTCGCCTTGGGTAAAAAAGAAACGGTACGGGTCGGTAAAGAAGCCCAGCCTGTCACGGACAAACGCGCTCTCCCAACGGGGAAGCTCCACTTGGGGCGGGCGGATTTGGTTGCCGCGGTTATCCGTACGCACGGGCGCGCCCGAGCCCCACACACGGTTAAAGGAAACCAGGTCGGCACCCGTGAAGGGAACCTCGCCGTTAATCATAATCATACGGGCAATATCGATACCCCGCGCGGCGACAGGGAAGTATTCGAAGAACAAGTTATAAAGCCCATCGGCGGGGACGGTAACGGTAAAGGTTACTTCGGAATTTTCCTCCGTGCGCAGTACGTCAATACCGTCCAAACTCGTGACGGTAAAGCCTTCGCCCGTAGGGTTAAAGATGTCCACGGCGATCTTATCCGTTCCGTGGTTCGTATTACTATGTAGGTATAGGAACTCCGCGTAACTGCCTTCGGTGCGGATAGGCGGGGCGTTTACGGGTTTGCCGTCGCGGCTGCGCAATACCAGCGTGCTGTCTCGCAGGGACAGGAACAGGAGAAACACAACCACCAATACGGCGAGAAACAGTATCTTGAACCCATGCTCCTCAATTTTGCCGATTACCTTTGCCATAAATAAAACCCCCGGCGGGATTATTTATTTACATTAACTTACCTTTGTTTACCAACCGCAAGCCGCGCTGGAACTCCTGCACATCCAATGAGTTGATATCCGTTACATTATATGTGAGCGTTGTGTCCGTAAAATATATTTCCAACCACGTACGGCGCAAGCGCGTGTATATAACCATCATTACCACCGCGGCAATACCCGTGAACAAAAATACCCACCATTGCGTCGATGAAGCTATCGCTTCGGCGGATGAAAAAATGCTTGCAAACCGATAAAAGAAACCCTGCGCCACTTCCGTATCAAAACGCACCCACGCGTTAAAGGCGCTGACGGCGGTAAGCGCGGAAAACGCGGCGGTAAGCAGCCCGAGTAAAAGCAGCCACAACGGCTTCGTATGCCGTATGCGGGAATTTTTATATTCCTTCATTAAATACACGGCATTATCCTTTACCTTTGCGCCTTTGCCCACGCAAAACAAACGTTTATCGCTGAGTACGGCGGTGTCGCCAAGTACCGAGACAATTTTTCCGTCATAGTCCGCAGGGTTACGCATAGTCACACCTCATTTGGAACTCACACTATATATGTAACTTCGGACCTATTAGGTCCGAAGTTAACTTGTACCCTAGTAGGGGACAAGTTAATCTCGTTTATTATTCGCCGCGGGGTATCCAGTCCACGTCGCCGTATACCGCCAGCCACGCGGCGCGGCGCGCGTCAATGATTTGCTGACCGCCGGCGGCCAGGTATTCATTCATACCCGCGTCAAACACGGCGTCAAATTCGGCAACGGGCGCGACAACGGCACGGTTAAGGGCACCGCGTGCCGTACGGTTAAGCCCCGGACTGCCCCAATCCACCTGTGCTTGCGGGGTGGGAATACGGGCGCGGCCCATCAAGTGCGCATAATTCAAATTATTAGTGACGGATTGCATAACGCGCCACGGTTCAATCCCCGGGAAGCCCAAACCAAGCGACAAACCCGCCACTTCCATATCATCAAGGAAAACCGCGTGACCCATGATGAAGAGGAGGTCGTAGTTCCTCGCTACCTGCCATGTCCAGCGGTCATCCGCGATGTCATCGCCCGAGAAGGTACGGAACGCGCCTTCCGGTGTCCGCTCATGGGTGATCCCTTCCGGTCCGAACATAAGGAACTCGCGTGTTGAACCGCGCGACAGCCAATCCAAGTACAGCATGGACGCGGGAACATTTTGGTTGGTACGGGGGAAGAAGATGTGCCTGTCCGTGCCGTGGGCGACAAATTGCCTCCTGTTTCCGGCTTCGTTGGGGAAGGGCGGGATGGAGATAAAGTTCGCTTGCGGGCCGATGTTATCTTGCATTTGCGTAATAAGACCGTCGCCTTCACGGAAGGGGCTGTCCCAACCGCCGGAGAACGCGCCGACAAAGCCGAGGCGTATCAAATCGCTTCCGCGCGGGTCGCCGCCCGTATGCAACGGGAAGTCGCGCCATATAAGGTCCATATTATACCAACGGTTAAGCAGACGGAGGCCTTCCTTCACGCCGGGCATGGTAAAGCGCCTGTCGTCAAAGCCATATACATACCAGTCCCTGTCGGTGATACCGTCCGAGAAAAACGACGAGAAAATAAGGTCGCCCGTCCAGCCCACGTCCTCCGTCAAGCGGTAGGGTACCATTTGATCGGCGTCGCCGCCCAGCAAAAGTTCCGCGTTGTCGCGGAAGGCGATTAACACGGCTTCAAATTCATCCAGCGTTGTGGGGACGGCAAGGTTAAGCGCGGCAAGCCAATCCTCGCGGATGAATGTACTGTTACGCTTGTTGGAATCCGGGTGGGGGGCGGTAAACGCCCATGCCTGCCCGGTATCGAGATTAAGGTTCCAAGTAAAGTGATCCATACCCCATAAGGAATACAAATTGGGGACCATGTCAATATATTGGTCTACAATGGGCATCAAATCAATAATACCGCCCATTTCGGCAAAGGTCTCAACGTTTGACATAACAAACGTATAAGAAACATCGGGGGCTGTGTTGGCGGCTAGCAAGGCGGCCATTGTTTCGGCTTCATCGGGCTCCCAGCGCGGGATTTCCACGAATTCCACCGCGATGTTATGCACGCGCAGCACTTCCGCGCGTATCCAATCGGCCCATTGGCTGTTGGCGATGCTGGGGTTGCGTTCCGTAGCTGGGCGGTTCCATGTACCCACGCGCAGGTTTTGCGTTTCCCTAAAGCGGTATGTCGGCTCGCCGTCGATATCGACGATTTCCAAGCCATGCTCCGCCATAAGCGAGGCAAGGTCCTGCCCGCCGCCGTCCGTCGCCGCGTTACCGCCGTTACCGCCGGCATTACCGCTAACGTTACCGCCGCTTCCGGCATTTCCGCCGCCGACGTTACCTTCGCCGCTGCCATCGTTGTTTCCCCTGCCGCAGGCCGATACCGCAAGCGCGAGTATCAACGCGGCAAGTAAAAAAAGGAATTTTTTCATACATTGCCTCCATTCATATCTTTATATGCATATTGCACATGATTATCCCTTAACAGCACCCAGCGTCATACCCTGCACAAAATATTTTTGCAACCGCGGGTATACGCACAGGATGGGTACCATTGCCACCACAATAGCGGCGGCTTGCACAGCCTCCGTATGCCCCGCGGCGGCGGCTTGCCCCGGGTCCAGCGGGTCGATGGGGGTTACGCCTTGCAGAATATTAAACAGAACCATTTGGATAGGGTGCCACTCCGGCGCGCCGCGCATAAACCATAAAGCGTCGGACATACCGTTCCACCTGCCCACGGCGTACATAAGCCCTAACGCCGCCAGCACAGGGGTAGACAGGGGTATATAAATCTGCACCAAAACGCGGAAGGGGCTTGCGCCGTCCATTTCCGCCGATTCGCGCAGGCTGTCGGGTATGCCCATAAAGAATTTACGCATAATGATCATTAAAAATACACTTATCATCCCGGGCAGGACCAACACGGCAGGGTTATCCAAGAGTCCCAAATCGCGGTAGAGTACATAAGTGGGTATCGCGCCCGCGTTAAAGAACATGGTAAACAAGATCAGTATCGTGATAATTTTGCGCCCCTTCAAGTTTTCATAGGTAAGCGGATAGGCGCAAAGTACGGTCATAATCAAGCTGACGGTTGTAGATATTAATGTAAGGACTACCGTCCACGCCAACGAACGCATGAAGTTGGAATTACCCAAAATATCCGCGTAGGCATCAAATTGCAAGCCTATTGGGAAGGTACGGTCCGTCGTTATCTCCCCGCTTGCGCTTACGACTTCATGTATGACCTCTTGGCGGGGCAGGAAGGATACCCGCTGGCGCACGATCGCGCCCGGGTCGGAAAAGGAACTGGCGACGACCGTTATAACGGGCAATACGCACAGCGCGATTATCGCAAGCATGATGGCTACGATAATCCAATCGCCCACGGTGGCGCGTTTTAATTTCTTCCTCTTGGTTGTCATTCGGCGTCACATCCTACCATAAGCCTTGGCCGCCTAATTTTTTAGCTATTACATTCGCACCCAAAAGCAGGAACAAATTGATTACATTTTGGAACAGACCCACCGCCGCGGCTAACGAGAACCGCAGGTTGCCCAGCCCCCATTCAAACACATACACGGGCAGTACATTCGCCATACTCGAAACCAAATGGTTACGCAGCGCCATAAAACGTTCAAAATCCGCGCCCATGGTATTACCCAAAGCCAGGATAAACAAGATAACGATTACGGGGCGTATACCCGGTAAGGTAACGTGCCACATGCGTTGCAAGCGCGACGCGCCGTCCGCTTCCGCGGCTTCGTGTAATTCGGGGTTGACCGCGGTGATGGCGGCAAGGTAGATAATCGTATTCCAACCCACGCTTCGCCACACGCCCAGCCCCACCACCATGCCCACCCATGAGTTGGGCGAGGTAAGGAACTGCACAGGGTCCGCGCCGAATGAATTGGCCAATATATTGTTAACCGTACCGTAATTGGGCGAGAACAGCCGAATGGCAAGGCCGGAAATAATGATCCACGATAAGAAGTGCGGCATGTAGGAAATCGTTTGCGTGACGCGCTTAAACCTTTTAAACTTTAATTCGTTAAGTAAAAGCGCCAAAATGATGGGTGCGGGGAAGCCCGCCGCCAGGTCGAATATACTGAACATCAGCGTATTGCGCACCGCCATACGGAAGGGGGGATGCGAAAACGCCATTTCAAAGTTACCCATAGCGGGCAGGGACAGATTGCCGAGTTCCCATGTGCTTGCCCAGTCAACCGTCATGACGGGGTCGATAATATTGTTACGCTTGAAGGCAAGCAGCACGTTTATCATCGGCCAGTAGCGGAAGATAATAAAAAATGCAACAGGCAACAGGAGCATGGCATATAAGCCCCAGTACCTTTGCATGTAAGAAAATGCCTTGTTGTAATATCTTATACCTGTTTTAGCCACAGGAAACGTATCCCCCTAAACGCGATTTGTCAAATCACACAAATATAATAACATTCGGCAACGTATTGTCAAGCATTTATACAATTATATGGTTTAACCGCGCAAATAATCCTATCCAGCCCCGCGTAATCCTTAATTAACCGCACATCGGCAAACCCCGCCGCTTCGGTTATTTTTTTTACCTCCGGGGGCCCGATTTCCATTAAGAGCGTTCCGCCAGGTTTTAATAATTCCATCGCTTGCGGTACCAGTCTTCGGTACAAGTCCATGCCGTCGCTCCCCCCGTCCAAGGCGAGGCGCGGCTCGTAATCACGTACTTCCTTCTGCAAGGCTTGCATTTGCGATGTGGGGATGTACGGCGGGTTGGAGACGACGATGTCATATATTCCGGGGGATTCCCCCAAAATTATTTCCGCCAGGTCGGACTGCGCGAACCGTACCCGCTCCCCCACCCCATGCAAATCGGCGTTTTCCTTTGCCAGCGCCAGCGCGTCGGGGCTGATATCCACGGCGGTAACCTTCGCGCCGGTCAATTTAGCGAGCGTAACGGCGATACAGCCGCCGCCCGTGCATATATCAAGGATATGCGGGGTATGTAACCCTTCCGTTTGCTTAATGGCCGCTTCCGCCAGCAGTTCCGTTTCCGGCCGCGGTATCAACGCGCGTCTATCTACTTTAAAGGTCAATCCGTAAAAATCCCACTTACCTAATATATATTGAAGCGGTTCTCCCGATTCGCGCCTTTTAAGCGCGTCAAAAAAAGCCCGAGTTTTATCTTCGGGCAGGGGCAGGTCGGGTTCCAATAAGATTTGGGTGCGGGGTTTACCGGTCAAGTGCGATAATAATAGAAGGGTTTCATGGCGGCTGACGGATTCGCTCATCATCTGCTCGGCTTATACCCCTTCCAGGAAGCGGAGCCTGTCTTCCAATATATCATCCTCGGGCGGTGTTTCGAAAACCTGCGGGGGCGTAACTTCGCCTACGTTGTAGCGGCCCGTCACTTGGCTCCCCTCGTCCAATATAAGGTTGGGTGTGTTAACGTCGCCAACCACGCGTGCCGTTGAGGCGAAGTGCAATTGTGTTTCGCAGTAGATGTTGCCGCTCACCTCACCCGCCACAAGGAAATAACTTGCGCGTACGTCGCCCGTGATGCTGCCGTTTTCGCCCAGCACCAGCGAGCCCTCCAATTCGATGTTACCTTTAAATTCACCGTCTATCCGTACCGAATCGCGTCCCGTAAGCCGCGCCGCCTCAATGGTGACCCCCGGGCCGATGACGGTATTGGGGGAGTCGATTTCCGCGGGCAACGATTTTTTGAACAGCATATGTGTCCCTTCCTTTCATCCTTCTGCTTGTACGGTTTTATTATCTCATATATTTCCCGCAAAAGCTATTGCATGTCCCGAAATATTTCATTATTATTACGCAGGATGTAAATAAATGGAAATGAGGTGGGGCTCGTGGCGGGCATGGATATATACGAAAAGGTGCTTGTCGTTTCGCCCGCGGTGGAAATCGACGCGCACAGCGCGGAAAGGCTGCGCTTTTCCGTAGACGCGGCGTTCGAAAATTCACCGTGCGTAAACATCGTGTTTGATCTTTCGAAGGTGGGCTTTATGGATTCGTCGGGGATCGGTTTGCTGATAGGCCGTTACAAGCAAGCGGAAAAACGCGGCGGCTGTTTGGCCTTGGCCGGTATGAACAACGAAATGGCCCGTTTATATACGATATCCGGCCTTGCGAAGATCGTTAAGAATTTCCCCTCGCTTAACGAAGCGATATCCGCGTTGCGGGGAGGTGCGAAATGAACCGCGCCGTATTGGAAATCGACAGCCGCGTGGGGAACGTTTCGCTGGCGCGTGTCGCCGCGGCTACCTTCATCGCCCCGCTGGACCCCGACGTGACGGAGCTGTCCGATATGAAAACGGCCGTATCCGAAGCGGTGACCAACGCCATCATCCACGGTTACGGCGGCATTGAGGGGAATACCGTCAGGATGACCTTAACGCTGGACGGGCGTTTACTGACCGTCGAAGTCACCGACAACGGCATCGGCATTACCGACATCGCCTGCGCGCGCGAGCCGTTGTTTACCACCCTGCCGGAGCTTGAGCGGTCGGGTTTGGGCTTTACCGTGATGGAATCATTCATGGACACGGTGGACGTGATCTCCACCCCCAAGGTTGGCACGACCGTAACCATGACCAAAGAAATTAAAATTATTGAAGCCGCCGACGGGCACGAATCCCTTCGGGATTCATCATTAGCATAACCGCATGGAGCCGGACGCGAAAAGAGCCCTCATCACCCGCGCCCAGCAGGGCGACGACGATGCCGTTGAGCAGTTGATCCGCGAAAACAGCGGCCTTATATGGTCCGTGGTTAAAAAGTTTTCGAAGCGGGGATATGAATTGGATGACCTCTATCAAATAGGGGCCATCGGCCTGTTGAAGTGCATCCGCAAGTTCGACTTGGGGTTCGATGTAAAATTTTCCACTTACGCCATCCCCATGATCATCGGCGAAATCAAACGCTTCCTGCGGGATGACGGTATTATCAAAGTATCCCGCCCCATGAAGGAGCTGGCCGCCAAGGCACGCTACGCGCAGGAAGCCCTGACCGCGAGGTTAAACCGCCAACCCACGCTCGGCGAACTGGCCAAAGAAATTAACGTGGAAACAGAGGAATTGGTCGTAGCCATGGAAGCGGGGATGGAAGTGGAATCCCTGTACACGACCATTTACCAAGGCGACGGCAATCCCATCTATTTAATAGACAAAGTGAGCCAAGGGCAGGACAACGGCGAGCAAACAGTAAATATCCTCGCGTTAAAACAATTAATCGGGCGCTTAAAGCCCAAGGAAAGGCAAGTCGTGGTTTTGCGTTACTTCCAAGACAAGACGCAAATGGAAGTCGCGAAAGCCATCGGTGTCTCGCAAGTGCAGGTTTCGCGGATAGAAAAACGCGTATTGCAAACCCTGCGCGACGGGTTAACCGCGGAATAAAAATCCCTTGCGTAAACGCATCCGTATTGGGTATAATAACCCCACAGCCTGAAATGCTCGATAACCTATTATTTTGAACCTACAGACGTGAAACGGGAGTCCTATCTATGCGTGAGGTACGCCGTGCCGTCCTGTAACGGAAGGCGGAAATCCCGCTGCGGGCACCCACCTAGCCTTTGGCTAGGTGTCAAAATATAGGACCGGCGTTTTGGGTTTTTTTGTACATATTATATCTTAGGGAGGTTCTACTTATGTTCAAAGGCTTGAAGGGCAAGCTGATCATCCCCATTATCGGCGTATTGATTTTGCTGATCGCCGTCATGTTCGTGTATGTCTCCACTTTGGTCGGCAACCTGGCGGGGGATATTACCGCGGCTGTTACGGCCGAACATGCCCGCCATATGGTGTTTAGGATCCAGCGGGCCATTTTGGTTATCGGGGTCATCGGGTTTTTTATGGCGGTCGGCGTCTTGTATTACTTTATTACAAAGGCGTTAAAGCCCCTCGGTACGCTTAAGAAGCAGGTACGGGACATCGCAAACGGCAACATAAACATAAATGTTGACCGCGCGAACACCCCAAAGGATGAAATCGGCGAATTAACGGTGGATATCCTCAGCTTAACGGACGTGATCCGAAACGTTACGGACGACGTCGTAAAGCTCGAAAGCGAATTAAACGACAAGGGTGAAATCCAATACAGGATAAACGCGGGTAAGTACAACGGCTCCTACAGGGTGATGGTTGACAGCATCAATACGCTGATGAACACGTACGTGGATGAAATCGTCGGTATATTGGAACTTATAGGCGAAATCGGCGCGGGTAACTTTAACGTAGAGGTTCCCGTTATGCCGGGCAAAAAGATATTGCTTAAGCAAAAGTTCGATACCTTCATTGATAACGTCAAGAGCGTTAACAACGACATCGCCACCCTCGCACAAACAGCCGCCGCGGGTAATTTGGACGCGAAAGCGGATGCCGGCAAATATACGGGTGACTGGTCCGCGCTTTTACAGCGGCTGAACACCCTGCTCGGCTCCATATCGGAAAAGGCGTTTTGGTACGAATCGCTGTTGGATTCCATCCCCTTCCCCATTTCCGTAACCGACAATGACATGAACTGGACGTTTATCAACAAGCCCACGGAAAATTTCCTCGGTAAAAAACGCAAGGACGTACTCGGCCAGCATTGCAGCAACTGGGGCGCGAAGATATGCAAAACACAAGAGTGCGGTATCGTTTGTTACAAGCGCGGCAAAACGCAAACCAACTTCGAACAGGGCGGTATGCATTGCCAAGTGGACGTGGCCGCGTTAAAGGATCCGCAAGGCAAGACCGTGGGCTTTATCGAGGTTGTGCAGGACATCACCCAAATGAAGGCATCGTCGCATAAACTGAATAATTTAATGTCGGATATCCAAACCGTAAGCGAGCAGGTATCCCTCGGCTCCAGGCAAATTTCCGACAACAGCCAAGATTTGGCAAAGGGCGCGCAAACGCAAGCCGCGCAAATACAGGAACTTAACGCAAGCATCGACTCCATCAACGCCAAAACCCAAACCGCGGCCCAAAACGCCGCAAACGCCGCAAACCTTTCGGCAAACGCCAAACAAAACGCCGTCATCGGCAACGAGGAAATGAAAATGATGCTGACCGCCATGGACGGCATAAAATCGGCGTCGGACGGCATATCGAAGATTATTAAAACCATTGAGGAAATCGCCTTCCAAACCAACCTGCTCGCGCTCAACGCTTCCGTTGAAGCCGCCAGGGCGGGCGAACACGGCCGCGGCTTTATGGTGGTGGCGGAAGAAGTGCGTAACCTCGCGGCACGTTCACAAGCCTCCGCAACCGAAACAAACGAGTTGATATCCGAATCCGGCGCACGGGTTGCGCACGGGACGGAAATCGCCGTCAAGACCGCCAAAACCCTCGAAACCATCGTCGCCGATTTCGATAAGGTATCGAAGATTATCTCCGAAATCGCGGGGGCATCCTCCGAGCAAGCCGACGCCATTACGCAAATTTCTAACGGCTTGGCGGATATTTCAAACATCACGCAGCATAATTCCGCCGTCAGCGAGGAAGCGGCCGCCGCTTCGGTAGAGCTTTCCGCGCAGGCCGATACGTTAACAAGGATGTTCGTATAACATTTATTAAGGGCGTGCCGTATGAAACTCAAAAATAAAATCATCATCCCCGTATTGGTTATCCTATTGGCTTCCACCGCTATATTAACGGTATTGAACTATAATATCGCCCGCAACACGGTCAACGATATGATGGATAACATCGTCGATTCGGGTATGCAGACGCTGATCAGCCAAACCGAACGCGCGATACGGACAGAACGGGTAGTAACGGAGGAAATCAAGAACAAAAACCTCGTGCTGGCCCGTTCCTTTGCGGAAATCATTCGGATAAACAATGAAAACGGCACGATTGACTGGGACGAAACGAACACGTCGTTTTTCAGCTACATCGCGGATTTGCTGGGCGTGATGGAAGTGAACGTGACGGACGGCGAGGGTACGATCATCGGCAGTAATTTCGATTACCACGGTTTTAATTACGGCACGGCGGATTCCACGCGGCCTTATATGCGAATCCTCACCGACCCCCTGTACGTGATTTCCGAAGAGCCGCGCCAAGACGCGCTTTCGGGCAACATGGCGCAATACACCGGCGTGGCACGGCGGGACGGTCCCGGCTTTGTGCAAATCGGAATCGACGCGAACGCCATACGGGATTACCGCGATTTGCTGGATATACGGAACACCGCGGCGGCGTTGCATATCGGGCACAACGGGTACGCGATGATTTTGCGCGACGGCGTGATCCTCCATTGCCAATGGGAGCATCGGATCGGTACAGACGTAACCGGCGAGGATTGGTACAGCTTGATTTCCTCCGATAAAACCAAGGCGTGGATTACCCTGGACGGTAATCATTATTACGCGGGCTTCGCCGAGGTATACGATACCAAGTTGATTGCCATGTTCCCGCGGGATGAGTTCTACGGTTATCTTAACCCCGTACGCAACGCGGGCATTATCGGCTCCGTTATCAGCGTCGTTATCATGCTTGCGTTGGTTTATGTAATTTCCGCGCGTATCGTCAGCCCCATACGCGGGTTGTCGGGCAAGTTAAGCACCGTCGCGGCGGGTGATTTGACCGTTTCCCTCGCGGCAAACGATCGTGACGAAGTCGGTGACCTTTCGCGGGATATGGCGCGGGTGGTGGACATATTTAATTCGCTGGCAACGGACGTATCTCAATTTAACCGTGAAATCAACGTCAACGGCGATATCGAATACCGGATCGACACGGAGAAGTACAACGGCGCGTACAAGGTTATGGCGGAGGGTATCAACACCGTCGTGGCCAGCCTTACCGATGACATAAACGAGCTTTTACGCGGGTTGACGGAATTGGGCAACGGTAACGATGTCGAGCTGAAGAAAATGCCGGGTAAAAAAATCGTTATCACCGAACGGTTTAAGAAGTTGGATAACATCTTAAAGGATGTCGTTACGGAAATCGCGGCAATCACGAAAAACGCCTCCGAAGGTAACCTTAACATACAAGCGGATATCACGCGGTATACGGGGCGTTGGTCGGAGCTGATGGGCGACCTTAACGCGTTGGTACGCGCCGTCGAGGAACCCCTTTCGGAAATCGAGGGGACGCTCCTTGAAATGTCGAAGGGTAACTTCGTGCTGATGTCGGGCGGCCACAAAGGTACGTTCGAATCGGTGGAAAAAGCCTTTAACCGTACGGAGAAAAGTACGCTTTCGTATGTTGAAGAGATTTCACGCGTGTTGGACACGATTTCCAAGGGTGACCTTACGGCGTCCATCAGCCAGGACTACGTGGGCAATTACGCGCCGATCAAACAGGCGCTAAACACGATTATCCATTCATTAAATAAAACCATGCTTGAAATCAACCAAGTGGCCCGCCAGGTAAACGACGAAGCGAGGGAAATCACAAACAGCAGCGCAAACTTGGCGCAGGGCGCAAACGAGCAAGCCCAATCCGTCGAAAAATTAAATACGACGATTTCGTCCATCAAAGAAATAACGGCCCGAAACGCGGAAAACGCGAAACAGGCCGATACGCTTTCGGTTAATTCCAAGCACCATGCCATCCAAGGCGACAAGGACATGAAACAGATGTTGGTATCCATGGAAGGCATTAAGGAGTCATCGGACAAGGTAACGAATATTATCAAGGTTATTGAGGAAATCGCCTTCCAAACGAATCTGCTTGCGTTAAACGCTTCCGTTGAAGCGGCCCGCGCAGGTGAGCACGGCAGGGGATTTTCCGTCGTGGCGGACGAGGTACGAACGCTTGCGAGCCGAAGCCAAAAAGCGGCGAGCGAAACCGCTGAGCTGATTCAAGAATCCATCGACAGGGTGAACAAAGGCTCGCAAATCGCGGTACAAACCGCCGAAACCTTGCAAACGATCGTCGGCGACGCGGATAAGATCGGAAGCATTATATCCAATATCACCACCGCGTCATCGGAGCAATTGGCCGCTATCAACGAAATCGCGTCGGTGCTTGCGCACATCACCCAAATCGCGCAAAATAACCTGAATACGTCGGAAAGCACCTCGTCAGCCCTGCATGAGCTGACGAGTCAATCCGAAACGTTGCAAAACTTGATAAACGTCTTTAGGACGCGTTAAGGGTTTTGAGGTATTCCAAGCTGATGCGGGCCGTTTCCAGCGGGGGATGTTCGGGGGATTGGTCATATTCCACGATGACCCACTTCGCACCGATATCTTGCGCGGCTCGCAAAATGGACGGAACATCCTGACAACCGCTGCCCACGGGTTTAAACTGGAAGCCTCCCATGGCTTCCTTTTTGGTTTCGGCATCCGCACCGATAAGTTCGTACGGCATGCCGTCCACCTTTCCGCTGATGGTAAAATCCTTGATATGCACAAGCGGCGCGCGTCCCGCGTACTTGCGCAGGTATTCCGCGGGGTCAATGCCTACGAGCTTGATCCAGCAGGTATCCATTTGGGTTTGGAGCAAATCCGCGGAAACCTTTTCGTAAAGGACATCCAAACCATAAGCGTCCCCCACTTTGCGGAACTCGAAGTCGTGGTTGTGGTACAGGAGCGTTATGCCCATTTCCTTGGCGATTTTTCCCGCGTTTTCAATCAACGGGATGATTTGCTCAAAATCTTTGCCGCCGGGGGCGCGGTCCATGTCCAGCCACGGGATGGCGACGTATTCGCAACCCACGGACTTGTATTCGGCGAAGGTTTTTTCGGGGTTTTCCGCGATGGCATCGATGGATACGTGCGCCGAAATGCATTTGAGGCCGATTTCATCAAGCGCGGCCTTTAACCCAACCGAACCCAACGGGCCGAAGCCCGCCAGCTCCACGCCGCAATAACCGAGCTCCTTCACTTTTTTGAGCGTACCTACCGGGTCGGCGGCGAAGTCGTCGCGTACGGAGTACAATTGCAATGCTACGGGTAATGACATGTTCATTCTCCTTTTTTTATATGGTTTTTACAGAATATATGGTTTTTACAAAATCATACTGACCTTCAAGCAATTTTCCTTTTCCTTTGAAGCGATACGGAACGCTTCCTTCCAATCGGCGAAGGGGATTTCGTGTGTGACGATGCTTTTTAAATCGAGCGCGGGGTCGGCAAGCAACCGCATGGCATCGTCCATAAAACCCTCGTCGTTATTACAGCCCGCAATGTTAAGTTCCTTGATGTGAACGCGCAGTAAATCGACGGGCGTTTTGCCGCCGAACGCGGAAAAAATAACAAGCGTGCCGCGCGAGCGCAACACTTCCATGCATACATCCAGGGCTTCGGTGCTTGAAACGCATAAAATCGCGGTGTCGATCCCCTCCCCTTCGGTGAGACGCATGATTTTATTTGCAAGGTTGGATTCGCCGTTTACGTTAAGTACCGTCGTTTGCGGGCTTACGTGTTTCAATCGGCTGTCATAAAAGCCCGTATGGATGATTTGCTTGGGGTTCTTTAGCGCGCACAGCCTGTTTATCATGATGCCGAAGGGCCCATCTCCCGCAATCAGCACACGGCTCCCTTCGCCTACCTTACCGCGTGCGGCCGCTTCCAAGCAAACGCATACGGGTTCCATCAAACTGGCTACAGCGAAGGACATTTCCGGCGGTTTAATCCGCACACAATCGGGGCGCGTAACGAAGTATTCGGCGAACACGCCCGGCTTGTTAAAGCACAAATGCCCCATATCATCACACAAATGTGATAAGCCGCGCTTGCATGACGGGCAGGCGTAGCACGGCATAACAGGGTGTACGGCCACTTCGTCGCCGACGTTTATGCTCGTTACGCTTTCGCCGATTGCCGCAACCACACCCGCGCCCTCATGTCCCATGACCATGGGCATATGCTCGGAAAAAAGACCCGTTTCCAAGTCGATGATATCGGAGGTGCATACCGTCGCGGCCTTCGTGTGTATCAAAATTTCCCCCTTACCGGGTGCGGGAATGGGGATTTCGCGCAGATTAACGATGCCGGGGGCTTCGAGGAGGATGGCTTTCATTGCCGCGCTCATAGGATTTGCCCTATGCGAGGCATATCCTCACTGCCGATGTCATCGAAGAACACCGACTCGCGTACGTCCGTCTTTGAAAAGGCTCCCAGTTTTTGCATGTCAATTTCCACACCAATCCCCGCGCTTTGCGGCACGTCGATTTTACCGTTTATGATTTCCAACGGCTTTGTTAGGATGTCCCCTTCTTGCAGCATATAATGCGTGTCGTTTGAAAATACGAAGTTACAACTCGACGCGATGGCGTGCATCCCCGCGGCGGTCGCTACGCCCGTTTCCGCCCAAGTGCCCATCGTACACCACATACACGCGGTGTCGGCCATGGCGGCGATTTGCCGCGCGCGCATCAATCCGCCCGCTTCGGAAACGTAAATCACGAACACGTCGCACGCTTCCTTTTTGATGTGCGCCAGCGCACGCTCCACGGTGGAGCAGCCTTCATCGGCGGCGATGGGTACGTCAACGGCGCGGCGCACGGCGGCCATCGCGTCCAGGTCAAATTCGGGTACGGGCTGCTCAACATATTGCAAATCGAATTTTTGCAAGGCTCTAATCCATTTGACGGCGGTGGGGACGTTCCAATTCATGTTTGAATCCACGCGGATCTTCAACGACGAGCCGACCGCCGCGCGGATGGCTTCCAGCGTTTCGATGTCTTGGTGCAAGCTGCGCCCGACCTTGAGCTTCACTTCCTTGTAACCCGCGTTTTTATACGCGAGGGCTTTTTTTGCGTTTTCCTCGGGTTCGTCGATGAAGAGATACCCCGCGTATTCGATTTGTTGCTTACACGCGCCACCTAACAGGTTATAAACCGGCGTGTTTAAATATTTTCCTTTAATATCCAAGAGCGCCATTTCGATGCCCGATATGGCGTACGCGCCGATTTGCGTCCAGTTACGGGCGAATTCCTCCATGCGGCGCACGAGCAATTCCGTTTTTAACGGATCGCGCCCGATAAGGAATTGCTTAAACTCATGTTCCACGACGGCTTCGATCGTGGGTATCGTCGGGCCCACACATTCGCCGATGCCTACGATTCCTTCGTCGGTTTCGATTTGCAAGATAAGCGCGGGCGCGGAAAAACGCGTACCACCCGACCACTTGACCGGATATTTGAGGGGAATACGTACACGCGTTGCGGTAACGTTCGTTATCTTCATTGGGTCGGCCCCTTTTCTATATGAAATGGTTGATAAGTTCTAAATTTTGATTAATAAGGCGCGTGTCGGAATCGTCGGGCAGTCTGTATTCGCGGTATTTAGTAAATGATTCGACTTCGTACCCGCCGCGGCATAATTGGCTTTGCGCGGGCAGATAGGAATTGCTGCCGTTGGTGCAAGCAAGTAATAAGGTATGCGCAAATGGGCTGTACGCTCGTAAACGCAAACCGATTTCCGCGCTCACTTCAAACGGGAACGGTACAAAAACAATCGGCCCGACGCGCAGGAGGGTTTGTTTCGCACGCCATACATCGTTACCTTCCTTGGCGGGCAGGGACAATTCCCCGCTTGTCACTTGTATTTCTTCATTATAAAAAGTTCGTATGCCTTTATACGCCCGTACCGCGTCAATGCCCGCAAGCCCGCCGACTTCCATCGCGTGTTGCAAATTGCCGACGGAATCGCCGTTGGCCATACGCGGCGCGATATCGCCCTGCGCGCCGTTGAGGAACAGCGTTACCGCGCCCGATTCGGCTTCCAGGCGGTCCGCCATCACGCCCGCCCAGTCGCGGGTGATTTCGTGGTTGTTTCCCGACGCGGTTAGATGCGCGCCGATGTGTACGATATTGGCCAGCGGTTTGCCGTATGCGTTAAACGTGATCACCGTCATAGTGGGGTCATATGTATCCCACGGGTTTTGCCCGAGGATGACCGTACCGTCGGGCAAGAGCTGCCTGCGGTTGATGCCTGCGAGTGATTGCGTCGTACCGATGCCGACCTTTACGAGGTGTGTGTTGGCGGCGGCTTTACGCGCGGCCTCCACGCATTTGGGGATTAATATACCTTCACAATAATCGGTGTCCAAATCGCCGAAGTGCAAATCCCGCGGGAAATACGTGGTACGCGGCGCGGAATGGGTATGTGTGCAACTGATAATCACATGCCGCGCGGGTATGCTCGTGGCGGCTTCGATTTTACGCGCGATTTCCTCCGCGAGCGTTTCATGGATCAGGCAAACGGTCACGCTCAAGATAACCGCGGACACCGTCTCCGATCGGAACGCCAGCACCGTAACGGTCAAATTATCGTTGACCGACTTGCTTCGCGTGTGGTTGTTGTACCCGAATAAAAACCCGCTTACCTCCGGCGTAATGTCCTCCCGGGCGACGCCGACGGAAAAAGCCATAAAACCAACCCCTATTCCAATTCCGCGTCGATTTTGTTCAACGCCTCCGCGAATTCATCGATGTTCGTTTCCGTCATGTTTATGTTAAACAGCAAACGCACCGTACGGTTTAATATACAAAGTGAACGCGGGCACATGTCCGCCGAATATTCCGCGTTGCCTTCGTAAGCGGGGTCGGTCCACGGATAGCCTAGGCGGTTCGCGCTGCGTTTTTCAAGGATGGGCGTCCAATTGGAATAGATGTGCAAGTCGCCGCCTTCGTACAGCTTCGCTTCATATAGTTTGTGAAGCGGCAAGCCCTCACTTTCCGCTAACGCCAAAATCGGTTCGACCTTCGTTTCGTCGTTCATAATCAAATTTACGCAAAAACCGCAATCACCCTCGGGGTCGTCCACGTATTGCGGGGTGTAGTTAACGGGGGTGTTGAGCTTGGAAAAGAGACGTTTTTTTAAACCGCGGGTGTGTTTAAGCATCCTGTCCAGCTTGCCCAACTGCACGTTAAGCACCGCGGCGGCGATTTCATTACCGCGTATACCGCAGCGCGAAAAAGGTTTGACATTATCATCAAAGGGATGTCCCTGCCCCACGTCGTTTAAACCGTTGTCGGATTGGTATACACCGCGCTGGAAAGCGCGTTCGTTATTCGTAAAGAACACACCACCCTCGCCGCAAGTAATCACCTTAAAAAAATTCGTACTCCACGCGAACGCGTCGGATTCCACGCCGCAATACTTCCCTTTATACGTAGCACCAATAGCTTGGCAATTGTCCTCGATGAGGATCAGATTATGCTTCTTACATATGGCACGGATGGCGTCGAGCCTTGCGGGTACGCCTACCATGTTAACCACGATGATAGCCCGTGTATGCGGCGTTATCTTCCTTTCTAAATCGACGGGGCACATGCCAAGAGATTCGTCAATTTCCGCGATGATGGGCACCGCCCCCACGTCCACCACGGCGGCGGGCGTAGCGATAAAAGTATAAGCGGGTACGATCACTTCATCCCCCGGGCCAATTTCAAAACCCGTCAAACAACACGACAACGCCCCCGTACCCGACGCGAGGAACAACGCGTGCGCGGCACCCGTTTTATCGCGAAGGTTCTTTTCAAGCTGCTCGCAATTGCTCGGCTTGCCGTCGTCACGCACACGGAAAAGGTTTTGCGGCTCACGCAGTAACGATACAACCGCGTTAATTTCTTCTTCGCCGATGGCGGACCAACCCATCGCACCTTCGGGAATGGGGGTTTTTATGATTTTTGCACGCATCATTTGCCTCCGATTGGATATTTTGTATAAATTATAACAAAAGAAAATGAATTGTATAGATTCCCCCTCCCCCCTGTTGCCTTGATTTCCCCATTAATTTGCGATATCCTTTTTATAATCCAACGCTTGGGGGTCATTATGACAAATGAAAGATATGTCCTATCCGATTCAACCTCCGTTGATTCACCTTCACTTCTTTATTATCCGGAAATTATTCAAGAAAATATCGGTAAAGCAATCGAAATCGCCGGTGGAGCGCAACGACTTTGGCCACATGTCAAAACACACAAACTCGCCCCAATTGTGTTAATGCAACAACATTCCGGTATCGAACGCTTTAAATGCGCAACAGTCGCTGAAGCTGAAATGCTCGGCGCGTTCGGCGCACGGCATGTCATGTTGGCATATCCCGTTGTGGGCCCGTCTATCCCCCGTTTTATTACTTTGATGAAAAAATTCCCCGATACCGCATGGTGGGCTGTAGGTGATAACGAAAATGTATTGGAACAGCTTAACCGCCAAACAAGCGAAGCCGGACTGCACCCCAACATTTTAATCGACGTTAACATGGGCATGAACCGCACGGGTGTATTACCCGACGCGTTAGAAGATTTCTATCTATCCCAAACCCGTCATAAAAACCTTAATTTGCGCGGGCTTCATGGCTACGACGGTCACATTACCGAACCCGACCCCGCAAAGCGTAAAAAAAACACGGACACCGCAGCGCACCGTGTATTAGAAATTCGTGATTCTTTGCAAGCTCGGGGATTAAACCTTGACACAGTTGTGATGGGTGGCACCCCCACTTTCCCTTGCCATGCCCTGCGGAAAAATATTTATCTTTCCCCCGGTACGTTGTTCGTCAACGATTACGGCTACGCAAGCCGATACATCGACCTACCTTTCATACCCGCCGCCGCATTGCTGACGCGGGTCATCAGTCATCCCGCACCCGGTCTTTTTACCCTCGATTTGGGTTATAAGGCCATCAGCTCCGACCCGCAGGGCGTTCACGGTATTATTACTTCGCTTCCTCACGCAACACCCGTTTCACAATCAGAAGAACACTGGGTATTTAATAAAAACGACGGTATTTTGCCCGCTGTCGGTGATGTCCTCTATATAATCCCCACGCATATATGCACCACCGCCGCGTTGTACGATGAAGCGTTGGTTGTTCATGAAGGCAAGGTTACCGATATATGGCACGCCCCCGCACGGAAAAGAAGGATTACGATTTAATTCTGTACTTTTCCGCTAATTTATTAAATGTATCGTTTTCATCCAATAAAGGTTGAAGCCACTCATGGACTTTAACCTTTTTTTGTATACGATATTCATTCAGTCGGTCATACATATATTCAATACATGAAAAATGCGGTTGATATTTTACAATCACTTCACGTACAACATCTTCGTCACACACGACGGCAAAAAAACGAAATGCCATAAGACTATAAAGTTTAGCGGGTGTAATTAATTTTTTATCCAACATAAATTTTAACGGTTCAAAATAATCGAGGTATTTATATACCATGTCATAATCAAGCTCGCCCGTCACCAAGTCGTCGCTAAAAAACCCCGATTGTTGCAAAATCCGTTTTTCCAATTTCTTTTTACAAACCTCGTGTACTTCCATTAATTTGACAATCAACATGTTATTATTAAAGTTGGCAATAAATTCAGCTTCTTTTAGTTTTTCGCTGTGGCGTAGTTGCAAAAATACAAGCAAAATGCCCATCGCAGCGGTAGCAATGAGCATGACTTCTGAAAACGCTTCGTGACGCATAAAGGTCATAGGGTTAATGCCGTTATATATAATTAAATATAATAATATACTCATTGATATAGCTATGATAAAAATTAACAAAGTTATTTTAATTATCCATAGTTTTTTAATGATAAACGATTGTATTATTCGCATGTTAAGACTCCTTTATAAAATAACTGCCCCTTAACAAAAGAGGCAGTTCTTTATGTTCGCTAAAAATAACCTATGTTATATATTAGCTCGATCTTTTTCATTTAACCAATATATATCGTACCCACAATGCTTACATATATATGGGGTTTTGTACCTTTTTCGTTGGCCGGGTATATATTGATCTTGTGTACCAATTATATTCCCCTGTAAATCTCTTCGCTCTGTTTCAACTATAACGGAAATATTTTCGGTTTTATCCAAGTATGTCGCTTTCTTTTGGATAGTAAAAAACTTTTTGCATTTTTTACATCTGTACCGCCATCTGTATTTAATAGCAAGAAAAATTATGAATCCCACGATGATTAATACAGAAACGATCCGAAGCTCCCCCATACCTTCATCGACAAGCCAATCATACGCAACCCACGGAGCAATGACAACAAAAGCCAAACAAATAATTAAAGCTCGTTTAATAGTAAAAAATCGTATCATGTATATCCTCTCCCTTAATAAATTTATATCATTGTAATATCCGCTATGACTATTGTCAAGTCATTTTGCCTATTTTTTTTAAGCATAGTAATTTTGACTTATATAATCCCCAAAAAGGGGGGGGGATTCCATGAACATATCATCTAATCTAACCACATTGCTTTTTGAAAGAGACATAACTCAAAAGCAATTAGCCGAAGCATTAAAGATGTCACCTTCAACGATTAACGGTTATATAACGAAGGGAAGAGAACCTGATATTGAAACGCTCATCAGGTTGGCTTTATATTTTAATGTAACGATTGATTATTTGTTGGGGTTTAACGTTATGAATAAAACATCAGACGGTAAGATGTTAACTAAAAATGATAATGAAATGATTCATCTATTTCGTCGTATGGATATAAAACAACAAAATTATTTGATTGATCAAATTAAATTTATGATTCGTCAAAATAATAAAAATGAAACCCCTTATGTATAATTACATTCAATGTTAACATGTTAGATACAGGTATCACTTGGGGTTAAATACGCATCATAACCTTTCATTTGCTTTTAAATTATATACATAACTAAACGACCCTAGCCAGCCAGCTTTATTATGAATCGATTATTTTAATATAGTAAATAAAAAGATATTTTAAAATATGTTACAATATTTTAATTATTATTAAATAATTGCGAAATGAAAGAACCCAATCTCGAAATGGAATCGGGAGGGGGCGGAGAAGGAAAAGAAACAAAGAAGATATAAAAGGCAATAAAAAGCAATAGAAAGCAAATAAAAATT